>Ga0209290_1000183_pt1 | contig 58360 bp, 46 predicted proteins | sample EN1Hudsemesocosm_2_FD_184632 | JGI IMG/M metagenome (GOLD analysis project Ga0209290, IMG submission 184632) | Methane-oxidizing microbial communities from mesocosms in the Hudson Canyon - EN10B Hudson Canyon (SPAdes) (version 2) | ecosystem: Environmental > Aquatic > Marine > Cold seeps... | reverse complement strand
AAAAAGGTTTATCTCTAGCTAAACAGCATACGCTCGACCTCGTTTTGTTAGATATAAACCTTCCAGGAATAAGTGGTTTAGAGGCTATGCAAACTCTAAAAAAACAGAAATCAATGTACGCAGTACCGATAGCTGCAATTAGCGCTAGCGCCATGCCAGAGCAAATACAAACTGGATTAGATGCTGGCTTTGATAGATACATCACTAAACCGATAGATACAATTCAATTCAAGTACGAAATAGATCAACTCCTGCACCACAAGAAAGTAAGTTAAGTTTGAGACCATTAGCTGAAGGAAGAGACAGCATGAAAACAAACGAAGCAAAAGTACTGGTTGTTGATGATGAAGTTAGCACTATTAAATTGCTTAGACGAATGCTTGAGCAAAGCGGTTTTAACTCTATATATTGCACCGATGATCCAACGAAGGTATTTGACCTACAATTTGAACATAAATTCCACCTCATCATTCTAGATCTCAATATGCCGACTCTTGATGGATTTCGAGTCTTGGAAAAACTACAAACAAACAGTCAAGTTAATTGTCCCTGCACATTAGTGTTAACTGCTGAAAGTCAGCAAGAGTACAAATATCGAGCACTTAGAATGGGGGCTAATGATTTTTTACCCAAACCTTTTGATCACTTAGAGTTAATAGCCCGTGTAAACAACCTGATTAAAGTTAAGATCGCCCATGATTTGTTAGCTGATCAGAATACCGTCTTGGGACAGACAATTGAAAACAATACATGTGAGTTAGCGTCAGCTCATAAAGAACTTTACGACAGCCGCATACAAATTGTACGCACATTGAGTCGCGCTGCAGAATACAGAGATAACGAGACAGGCCTGCATATCGTACGGATGAGTAAAATGGCGGCAGTAATCGGGCGTCAGGCAGGGATGTCTGAAGAAAAGCAGCTACTTTTATTAAATGCAAGTCCAATGCATGATATTGGTAAAATAGGTATTCCAGACAACATTCTTCTCAAGCCAGGGAAACTAACTCCTGATGAATGGGAAATAATGAAAAACCATACAAAAATAGGTGCTGATATTTTGGCAAAAGGAGATTCTGAGCTTTTGTGCGTAGCACATCAAATAGCCATTTCGCACCATGAGAAATATGACGGTAAGGGCTACCCATATGGATTAAAAGGGGAAAACATACCACTAGTCGGTCGAATCACCGCATTAGCGGATGTATTTGATGCTCTCACCTCGGTAAGGCCCTATAAAAAGGCTTGGCCCTTAGAAAAAACATTCACTTACATTCGTAACCACACCAGCACACAATTTGACCCTTGGCTGGTCAATGTGTTTTTTAACTGTATCGAAGAAATTATCGAAATAAAAGAGTTATACCCCGAACCAACACCTTAAAGTATTTTGTGATAGAGCCTTCGACAAAGTTAATAGGAGACCATTATGCCTAATAAAATTAAAATACTAACCGTGGACGACGACCAAGCAAACCTTCGACTTTTCTATAAAGCGCTGTCAGATGATTATGAAGTTGAAACAGCCGACAGTGGCTCTTCTGCACTAAAAATACTGGAACAAAAGGATATCGACATAGTATTACTAGATGTTCTTATGCCTCAAATGGGGGGGTATCAGGTATGCAAACACCTTCGTTCAAGTGAGCACAATTCTACCATTCCAGTGCTCTTTATCTCCGCAGAAAGCAGTATTGAAGATAGACTAAAAGGCTACGCCGCCGGTGGTAATGATTATATTAAAAAACCGGTTATTTTCACTGAACTGAAATATAAAATTGAACTAGCTGTAAAGCATTCGATAGAGCTGGATTCCCGTGACCAACAGGTGCAATTCGCAACAAAAACGGCCATGACAGCCATGACTAATAATAGCGAACTAGGAATTATTGTAAATTTTATGGGAGAGAGTTACCAGTCAGAAGACCGCTTCACATTATTACAAACACTTATAAATTCAATTTCAGAATATCAAATTTGCTGCTGTGCACAATTGAGAATAGGTAACGAAATAATTAATGCCTGTTCATCAGGTGTAGAACCCTCGAATCTAGAAAAGAAATTACTTACAGAAAGTCAATATGCGGACAGAATAATTACGCTTGGCAAAAGAGCACTGTATAACTCTCATCGAGTTTCAATATTAATAAGAAATATGCCCATTGACGACGAAGATAAGTGTGGTCGTCTCGCAGACCACCTAGCAGCAATCGTTGTAGCGGCAGATACTCGCTGTAAGCATATAGAAATACAGGAACTAAAACTAGGTACTCGAGATCAAGTGCTTGATAGTGTGTCTGATATTGCTGACGAAGAGATTATAAAGGTCCAGAAGTCATTTAATGATTTCCAAGTAGAAGCAATCAGAATAATGTCTACCTTACACACTGACATTGAAGATTCCCTTTGCGACTTTAACCTTTCAGACAACCAGGAGGATCACTTCTATCGCATATTAGAGTATGGAAAACAGGAAATGGCTGAGTTATCTGATTGGGGGGTAGGCGTTGAATCTGGCTTGTCAAAAATAAAAACAACAGTTAAAAAAGCGATTAAAAATATGGATTAATTGTTCATATAACCCCGATTAAGGTAGTAGCTAAAAAGACTACTGGATCGATAAAAACTTATTAAGTTCGGTAATTTTCTACATGAAGGCGAATTTACGTCTAGCTAGAGATTATTGGCATGCTACACGCCAGGAGAAGAATCCGATGACACGAGATCAACAAGCAATTTTTGCCAATGATTCCGATTTTAGTATAGCAGACGTTTATGATGCTAATACGTTCGAGGAAACGTTGCATATTATTGCGCTTCAAAGCCGTTTGTTAATCGGAGCTCACCAATCAGTAATTGCCTATGTACCAGATGGTAGTTTTGAAAAAGCAGTTTTTACTCATTCCTTTTCGGAAAAATTCAAGAAATACAACTCGTATGATGTCACCCCAAGAGGCAAAAAGTGTTGGGGTTTAATTATCAACAAACCCGATCCAGTTCGCATGACCCAAGATGAACTGTTGTCTCATCCGTGCTGGAAAAACTTCAGTAATCCCAAGAATGCCCGAGGCTTAGAGCACCCACCAATGGACGGTTTGCTTGCGGTACCGATTGTCAGGCCTATCGGTGGTATCGTTGGGATATTGCAACTCAGTGATAAGATAGTAGGTGAATTTACTCAGCAAGACGAAGACAGCCTCGCCAGCTTGGCTGGCATAATTGCACACGCTTTCGAACTGGAATATGTTAATCAGGATTTACAACTAAAAAACATATACCTAGAAGCAGTAATGCACAACTCTAAAGGTGGCCTTATCATCACCGATGATAACGGAAAACCTCTGCTTTTTAACAGCACGGCCGAGACGCTGTTCGGTTTGAGCGTGCAGGACATAGTGCCGGAAAAATGGCAGGATACCTACTGTATTTTAAATAGCGATAAGACTACATCGCTAGCACTTGAAGACCTTACATGTATGCCTCCAATCCAAGATGCTAGTACCAAACAAACCGTATTTATACGTAATCCTCAAAACTCTGATGGCAAATATCTCGATATTTCCACTACATCATTAATAGATCACAAAGGTAATAATTGTGGTGGTATCACAGCCTGTCAAGATATCAGAGAGCACCAACAGCTTGAAACACAATTCAGAGAGCAAATAATACACAATGATAAAATGGCATCAGTAGGAAAGCTAGCTGCTGGTGTGGCCCATGAAATTAATAATCCCATTGGTTATGTTAATTCTAATATGAATAGCTTAAGACGCTACATAACCCAAATTTGTAGTTTGTTAGATGTATATGAGAATTTAGAAGCCGAGACCCCAATCAGCTCCCCGCTGTTAACAGAACTTCATCTCCTTAAGGACGAACTTGACACTAACTTTCTAAAAGAAGACGTGAATAGTTTATTAGATGAATCACTTGAAGGTTTAAGTCGTGTCAAAAAAATTGTCCAAGATTTAAAAGTTTTTTCTCACGATGTTGCTCCGGATTGGCAATGGGGAGATCTTCACAAAAGCCTAGATAGCACACTTCTTATTGTGCGCAATGAATTGAAGGATAAAACAGAAGTGCAAAAGAACTATGGTGACCTACCTCGAATTTGTTGTATTCCAGATCAAATTAACCAAGTGATTCTGAACTTATTAGTCAATGCCGCGCATGCAATTGAAGGACAAGGAAAAGTGATAATTACCACTCGATTGTTTAATGCAAAGTCAATTTATTTAGAAATAAGTGATTCGGGTAAAGGTATCGAGGAGAAGGATTTAACTCGCATTTTTGATCCATTTTTTTCTACAAAGCCTGTTGGCCAAGGAACAGGCCTGGGCTTATCGTTATCATATGGGATCATAAAAACACATAATGGCACCATTGACGTTGATAGCATTTCTGGAAAAGGTACAAACTTTAAAATTACTTTACCCATATGCCAGGAAGGGGTCGATATTAATTCAGCTAAATCATGTGGTTAACGAAAAAACAGCTTAAAATAATTCGAACATAAATAGGATAAAGGCGCCTCATAGATAGTCGTATAACACAAGAAGTTTATTCATCTTCGGCCGAGAGTGACAAGACCAAGATTCATGCTCTGAATTTTCATGTATATTTTGGTCGGTAAAACCGTACCAACTCTTTTTGGTACGCCTCCACCAATTTCCCGCTGTAAAAAGATAGTTAGCGAGGGCCTTCCTATGATACTTATGAGGCCCTTCTTATGACCTTTATAAAGGAGGAGCATTCAATCTGTTGGTTATTTTCCTTTTATGTTTACTGGGCTATACATACCAGCTTGATAATGCCCGGGAATATTGCAGGCAACTTCTACTTCCCATGTTTGTTTGAAAGACCAAATCAGCGTTTCTGTTTCACCCGGTTTTATTGTGATTGAGGCACCGCCCGGGCCGTGATGCATATTGGGGTTTGCCATCATCATCTTGCCATGAGACACATGTTCATCTTTAGTTCCGATAGAAAACTCATGAGTAATCGCCGATTTATTGTTCACAATGAATTTAATTGTTTCACCGTCTTTTATGTCAAATGGCGCGTGAGTAAAACGCATATTGTCGCCTGCTTCTACCAGAATTGAGCGACTAACCTCATTCTCCTTCCCTGGTTTTCCAGCTAATGAGACATCATGGTCCATATCGTAACCACTAGCTTGGCTCATGCTTTTATGATGAGCTTTCATTTTGGGGTCGTGATGCCCATTTTCAGTTCCATGCCCCATGCTTTCATGATGGCCCGACATAGATTTATGATGTCCATCTGAATTGTCATGATCTTGATTTGTACCGCTTGCTACTACGATGCTTGCACCCAATATGGCTGAGCCTATAATTCCTGGCGCGATTATCTTTTTCATTTTATTTCCTCATTTTCTTGGTGAGAGTGGTAAGTTAAAGTATTTACGTTTTTGTTTATAAATCTTTAAAAAACAGCACAAATCTACTATCTAAAGTTGTTTTTCCAAAGCGAGTTATGACTATATCGGGATCAATATCACTATGCGTAAATAAGCTATTTATATCGCCTAAATCAACTGATCGTTTTCAGTGCCTGTATTCGTTTTGGTATGGTTGTATTTAATAGCGCGCTGTTTCCAGACAAAAAATATTGCAGGAATAACCAGTAGTGTTAGCACGACGGTACTCAGCATGCCACCAATCATCGGGCCTGCTATTCTTTGCATGACTTCAGAGCCGGTACCCGACCCCGTCATAATTGGCACCAAACCTACAACGATGGCCATAACCGTCATCATAATGGGTCTAACTCGTAAGCCCGCGCCTTGCATAACCGCTTCTCTTACATCTTCATTGGAAAAAGGTCTGCCTTCATTAGCCGCCTCAGACCGCAAACGATCATAAGATTGGTTCAAATAAACCAGCATTAATACTCCAATTTCAACAGCGACGCCGGCCAGTGCAATAAAGCCAACAGCGACGGCTATAGACATGTTGTAGTTAAGCCAATACATCAACCAAAGGCCGCCTATGAGCGCAAACGGTACTGTTCCCATAATGATCAAGACTTCAATAATATTCCTAAAATTGAGGTATAACAGCAGCATAATGATCAACAAGGTTAAAGGTACAACGACCTTCAATCGCTCTTCTGCACGCTTCATGTATTCATACTGACCTGACCATGCGATTGAATAACCTGAAGGTATGCTAACTTGTTCGGCAACTATGCGCTGCGCTTCTTTAACGTAAGAACCTAGATCCCTTCCTGCAATATCAACTAAGGTCCAACCATTTAGCCGCGCATTTTCACTCTTGATACCTGGAGGGCCGTCAGAGATATAAACATCTGCTACATCCGCTAAAGCAATACGTTGCTTGGTAGGCGTCACTATGGGTAGAAGTTTGAGTTTCTCTTCAGAGTCGCGATAAGCTTGCGGGTAGCGAACATTTACCGGATAACGCTCAAGACCTTCGACGGTTTCAGTCACATTCATGCCACCAATCGCTGCACGAACAACTGATTGAATATCTGCAATCGAAAGTCCAAATCGAGCAGCACGAACTCGATCAATATCAACTTTGACATATCGGCCACCTGCCACACGTTCCGAGTAAACAGAAGCTGTACCTTCTACTTGAGGCAACACTTCTTCAAGACGTTTACCTATCTTTTCTATTTCAGCTAAATCAGGCCCCGCCACCTTAATACCGACTGGGGTTTTTATGCCAGTCGATAGCATATCTATACGTGTTTTTATCGGCATGACCCACGCATTAGTTAGACCCGGAAATTTAACCAGTGCGTCAAATTCTTTGCGAAGGCTTTCCTTCGTTACGCCAGGTCGCCATTCACTCTTGGGTTTGAATTGAATAATGGTTTCAATCATTGTGAGGGGTGCTGGGTCTGTTGCTGTATCTGCGCGACCAATTTTACCAAATACAGATTTTACCTCAGGTACCGTTTTTATGAGTTTATCGGTCTGATGAAGAATCTCACGCGCTTTACCAACAGATACGCCTGCATAAGTTGTCGGCATATACATCAAATCACCCTCATCGAGCGGCGGCATAAACTCACTGCCCAATTGACTAGCAGGCCAAAGCCCTACCCCAAGCGCGAGAATCGTCATAAGCAGAACACTCTTTGGGTAATTTAATACGCCTTTGATCACAGGGAGATAAGCTGAAATCATCATACGATTGAGCGGGTTTTTGTGCTCAGGTGTGACTTTCCCCCTGATAAAATAGCCCATTAAGACAGGTACTAAGGTTATCGCCAAACCCGCTGCTGCGGCCATCGCATAGGTTTTTGTGAATGCCAGTGGCGCAAATAATTTACCCTCTTGCGCCTCCAGTGTGAATACAGGCAAAAAACTCATAGTTATGATGAGCAAAGAGAAAAATAAGGGAGGACCAACTTCTGTCGCTGCCTTACTTATCACATCCCAGCGATTTTCATCTGTCAGTTCGGTTTTTTCCATATGTTTGTGAACATTCTCTATCATCACAATGGCGCCATCGACCATGGCGCCAATCGCAATCGCTATGCCCCCTAATGACATGATATTGGCATTTAAACCTTGCTGATACATGACAATAAAGGCTGCCAGAATTCCTACAGGTAAACTGATAATTACCACCAGTGAAGAGCGGAGATGAAAAAGAAAAACTGCGCAGATGAGTGTAACCACGATGAACTCTTCCAGTAGCTTTTCGTATAAATTATCAATGGCACTGCTAATCAAGCCCGAGCGGTCATAAGTCGTGACAATTTCAACTCCGTCAGGTAAGCCTTTTTTTAACTCTTCAAGTTTTACTTTGACATTATCGATAACTGTTTGTGCATTTTCACCAAAACGCATTACAACAATGCCACCAACCACTTCACCTTCGCCATTTAGCTCAGCGATCCCTCTGCGCATTTGTGGCCCCAAGCGTACTTTAGCTACATCTTTCAACATCAGCGGCGTGCCTTTTTGATTCAAACCAAGAGGAACATTCTCAATATCCTCAACGTTCTGAAGGTATCCACTGACTCGAACCATGTATTCGGCTTCGGCCATCTCAATGACAGAGGCGCCCGTTTCTTGGTTAGCTTTTTTTACGGCCATCCCAATATGGGATAAGGGGATGTTGTAAGCTCTTAATAGATTCGGGTCGACTTCTATTTGATATTGACGGACCATGCCACCCACCGTTGCCACTTCCGAAACACCCGGCACTGTCTGGAGTTCATACTTCAAAAACCAGTCTTGAATGCTGCGGAGCTCAGATAAGTCAAGCTGACCTGTTTTGTTTACTAGAGCATATAGATAAACCCAGCCCACACCTGTCGCATCAGGCCCAAGCTGCGGTTTTGCAGAACTAGGCAGGCTACCTGCAACCTGATTCAAGTATTCGAGAACTCTAGAGCGCGCCCAGTAAAGGTCGGTTCCATCTTCGAAAATGACATAAACATAAGAGTCGCCAAAAAATGAAAAGCCTCGTACGGTGATGGCTCCCGGTACAGAAAGCATTGCTGTGGTAAGTGGATAGGTCACCTGATCTTCAACCACTTGTGGCGCCTGCCCCGGATAACTTGTTTTGATAATCACTTGTACGTCTGAGAGGTCAGGAATCGCGTCTATAGGGGTGTTTCGTACAGAAAATGCACCAACACCAATTAGAATGACAGTCCCGAGTAAAACAAAAAAACGATTCGCAATTGACCATCTAATAATTGAAGCGATCATGGTAGATCTCCTGAAGAATGCTCGATTACTGTAATTTTTTCAATTATGAAATCATTATCAGGCGTTACCAACAATTCAAATGAAATTTGTTTTCCAGCAGATAATGTTTCAAGTTGAACTTGTTCTGAGACAGAAAAATCCATATTCATCTCTGGCCAAGAAAGTTCAGGGATGGGTTCATGACTTAAGTTAATCATCCCCATCTCAAGCATGACATTAGCTACCACCCCTCTTGATTTAACGGTTTTGCCTGCTGCAGTTGCCATCTCCATATTTTTGGCCAAAGTGTAAGAAGGCTGGCTTATACGCGACATTTCAGCATCTATATTGGATTCAGAATCTATTAGGAATTGGGCGGAGGTAACGACCCTCTCCCCTTCAGAAAGCCCTTTAAATATTTGGATACGCTGCTCTTTCCCATCATTTAAAATACCCTCAAAGCCTGTTTCAACTAATACTGTTTTATACTTTCCATCACCAAGTGCTTTCACCACACGTGAATGACGTCCAGCTTTAATTAATGCTTGCTTTGGAATAGAGAGCGTCGCCTCTTGGGCCCTACTTAAGACTCGTAGATTTGCTAGCATATTAGGCTTTAAAAAATGATCAGCGTTTGCAATTAAAACGCGTATGGAGAGTGTGCGAGTTTGAGGGTCTAATTGTGGATAGATATAGTTCAAAGACCCTTTCCAGGTTTTGCCTGGCATGGCATTTAGTTCGATCTCAACTTCCTGCCCTCTTTCAACAAGATAGGACTGACGTTCGAAAATCTCACCCAATATCCAAACCGAATCGAGAGAGCCAATAGATAACATTTCGGTCGAAGGTTTAATGTGCATACCCTGTCTTACGTTAAGATCTATGATGACGCCATCTTGCTCAGCTAATATTTTGACACGTTGATCAACCTTACGTCGTAGCTTAAGTCTTTGAGTTTGTTTCTCATCTAAACCCAGTGAGAATAAACGCGATTTGGATGCTCTGATCAGGTTCTTATTTCCGCTCCTTAAAGCCGCTAAGAACTCTTCTTGTGCATTGACTAACTCAGGCGAATACAACTCATATATGGCTTGTCCTTTTTTAACCGCATCACCTGAAGCAGAGACATGTAAAACCTCGATCCAACCACTAACCCGGCTATGAATATGCGTAATTTTACTTTCATCAAATTGCACAGTACCGACTGTTTCAACAGGCATGATTAATTGCCCTTTTTTTACCAGTCCAATTTTTACACCCAGGTTATTCTCTACGACAGGCGAAATTTTTACTGTACCTTCTTCCCCGTCATTATCTTCTTCATAGACGGGCACTAAATCCATCCCCATGGGTGACAAACCAGGGTTATCTCTACGGTAATTTTTATCCATGGGTGCCACCCAATATAAAGGCGTCGATTCAGACATTGCTCTTTGTATCGAGCTGTCATCAAATACATTTAGTTGTTTGCTAAACAAACCACCTAAAACAACGCCAGCAGTTAACATAACAAGTGAGGTAAAAATAATCTTCATTGTACGGTTCCTATTTTTTGCTGACTAACTTTGTTTGTTGAAGAAAGCAGATTAGGTATCCAATAATTTAGCTTGGATAACATTTTTTGCTGATTTACCAATATTCGGTGATATTTTAATCTTGAATTCTGTTCTCGGAGATAGACTCTAAGTGTAAGGTTGAAGTCCATTCGATCAGACTGGTATGCTGTCAGTATGCTGGCTTTTTGCTGGGCTAACTTAGGTAATATTTGTGATTGATAGAGCTCACTCTGCTCTAGAGAGATAAGATACTTGTCCTGCACATTAATATATTCAAAAACCATATTTTCAAGGGCGTCATCCCTGGCATTCTCAGCTGACATGCGACGCTTTTTAGCTGAACGAACATTACTATCTTGGCTTGATGCAGAAAATAACGGAAATTGAACACTCACACCGGCACTGAAGAAATCTGGACGATCTGAATTATTTTCATTCTCACCACTCCTTAGGCCGTAACTAGCCTCCAAGTTCCAGCGAGGTGAGTAAGCTTGTTCGGCTAACTTAATATTCTGTGTAGCTATATGAATGCTATGAGCCTTATGCATGATATCCGGATGCGTTTTTAATTGAGCAGGCAAAGTATTAATTGGAATGTCCTGATAGCTAATTGGGCTGAAAGACAAACTCAAAGCTCCGGACGCGATATCTTGCTGAGCCAAGGTGTTTAGATTGTTTCGATATTCTATGGATTTTTTCAGTGCATTAATGCGCATATCTTCTAGCTGAATAATTTCTAACTCTGCACCGAGTACATCACTTTGATTACGCACACCCAACTCATACAACGACTGAGTAATATCCAAAGTCTGTTTTAAAAAAACAGCATCCTCTTTTAAAATCTTTAAAGCTTTTTGCCAGTACCATGCTTCATACCACGCTTGTTCAACTTCACGTTTTAAACTTAACCAGTGTCTATCCCGCATGGTGTATTTCATCTCAGATTTCATTTGAAATGTGTCGTACTTAATTTCTAAAGTGTCGCCCACAGGTATAGCCTGTCGTATACCAAAACGTAGTTGGGTCATAGGTTCTTGGTCAAATTTGAAAGTATCAGTCGGCAAGTTTTGAGCAGAAACGAATAAAGTAGGGTCAGGAAAGTAATTAGTAGAAACGGCTTGCGCATGATCTGCCTGAGCATTGAGATCAAAACTCACTAATGAAAGATTGTTTTCTTTAACTTTCTTTAGGGTTTCATTCAGCGTTAGTGCTGTGTTTATGCCATTTGGCTTGCTATTTTTCTCTGCAAACTGGTTTTCAGCAAAAACACAAACTGGCGTAGTTAAAACGGCAAATAATAAAGCCCAGCGAACCTTTAGGCTCATAATGGGAGAACAGGACATGTTTTTTCCACCTAGTTTATAATCACAAGTACGGCGTTTTAGTCGTAATCAAATGATTTGAAATTATAAATAAGCAATTTTTGATTCTGCAAAAGAGTGCTTAACACGTAATAAATAGTGGCTTAAATTGAAGCCAAATCTAAGAAGGAGTTAAACAATAGGGGGGGGGGAGCCTGGAGAGGAAAGAAAGCTAAGGTAATGGTTTCGCAGGTAGTTCAGCGAGTTAGTTGATATTACAAATGGAGATTTATTTGAGTTAACCGTCATTGATATAGCATTACAGCCAGATGCTCCACATTCACACGGGATCTCGCAACATTCAGCATTTTTATCAGTTTCCTGCTGAGAGCTTATCATGCTTTGATCATGGCAACCCTCTTGCATTTCGGCATCACTGCCCATTGATGAAATGACACTGGAATTGTTTTTATCTGCAGTATTTATATTTAAAAATAAAGCATCCGCCGAGACGAGAATCGGATTCAATAACAAAACGACTATTAGAAGTAGATACTGAACTTTGGATGTTTGTTTAGTTTTCATATTTTCCAACTGTGTCAGAAATCTCAGTTTTATTCAAGAAACCTTTCGTGTTTTTAATCTACAACTGGCTAACCAGAGCATCAAAATCACACCTTTTATACATATGATAACTATAGTATAAATCTGATTTTAAGTAACAAATACAAGACATTAGCCCCCTAGCTAGGTGGTCAAACCCATAATAGCACGTCCAAGTTTTTCCCAGAAAAACAAAGATTACTTTCTAGTCTTGTCTCTACTTTGATATTTAGATTTTGCTTCACTCAATCGAATAAATGCTCGATGATATTTTTCAGTACGGGCAAAATCTTCTTTACTGATGCCTTTCAGTCTAGTGATATTGCTATTGTGCTCTAAATCCTTTCGTTTAACCCTTATAGCATCAAAATTAGTACAAATGCCTTCGATATATTCTCTAAGATAGTCCTGACCAGATTTATGAGTTAATAGCGCAATGGCTTCACAAACTCTACTTGAAAAACCAGAGTCACGTAATGTTTCAATAGTAATTTCACCAGAACTATCTTCAATCACGTCATGAAGAACAGCAATGACAGCTAACTCAGTATCAAAAAGTAATTGTTGCATGAGATGTAGTGGATGCAGAATATAAGGTTTGCCTCCTTTATCGAAGTGACCAACGTGTACTCTACTTGCCAAGGCTATTGCGTTTGCTAATTGTTCAAATGGGCTCTTCACTTTCGACATGTAATCGTTCCTGAACTTAGTACTTTTACTATTGAAACAAATATAGTATGACTAATCCCTTTTTTTCGCACACCTAATATTAAAAGGCCCCTCATTATAAACTCAAGCAAGCTGTTTTCTGGAGTGCTGGTCTTATAGGATGAGATTTGCGGTTTATTATAGATGATGGCACTCAACTAATGGGATAAGGATGATTATTGTAAAGAGCAAAACACTAATAAGCACATTTGACTACATATTTTTGTTTAATTACTGAGCATTCTATTTAGATTTTCTTTACTTCTTTTAAGCATCACCTCGTATTTGCTTTTAAAGTTTTTCGCACCATACTATCTGTATATTTATCAACCAACTCTTAGTTTAGTAAATACAGATAAGGATAAAGTTATGGGAGGCATTAAAACCAAGTATTCATTTGAACTTAACCTTGATCAAATGACGTGGTTAAAAGAAATGTGTGAAAAATACACACTTGATGACGAAGGTAAAGCTTTACGAATAGTATTAGATTATATCAAGGAAGAAGCTGACCTAGAGACCGTATTTGAGGAAATTCGCTGTAATCACTGTGACGGATAAATTATAATTATTTGTACATCTCTATAATATAAGCTCAGTTTTTTGATTAGCTTGCCTGGAGCATTTTCAGATTTGCTCCAGGACGTAAAACTAATGTTCCAGGCACTTTCCTTGGATGGTGCCGAAGCCTTTGGCGCTTTTAACGAGCCACTGCCCTGTCACATAGTGAATACGTTTAGTTTGTTGCCATCCAAATCACGGAAATAAGCGGCATAAAATGTTCCACCACGGAGCCCAGGGGCACCCTCGTCAATACCGCCGAGTGTGAGCGCCTTTTGATGAACGGCCTTCACTTTATCATGAGAGTCGACATATAGAGCGACCATCGTACCATTACCCACTGTGGCTGGTTCTTTGTCAAAAGGTTTGGTAATAGCCAATGAAGGTTTTCCCGGCGAATTACTCCAAGCTATAAACCTTTCCATATCCATGAAACGTTTAGCGCCTAATTCTGCTAAAAGCGCATCGTAGAATTCTGCGGCAGCGTCAAAGTTATTGGTTCCGAGGGTTACATAACCTATCATGTGTTTCTTCCTTCAGCTTAATGTTTATTATTCCTAGTACTGATTATTAATATCAGACTTCGACTAGATAAGTTTTACTAGAGTGTCGCTAGTTAAGGTATGCCAACTATTAGCAGTTACTCAACAATAGTGGTAAACAGTTGAACATGAAACGTGGACTAAATTCAATATTTTTGAGGTTCCCAAAAAATTCTAATGGATTAAGTAAAAGTACCCCCAAACTACAATTTATACTAAAGTTATAGTATAAATTTCGTACACAACTCGTACTCTGGTGGAGGGTTACAACATGCAAAAACATGTCCGTTCTGCACTAATGATTAAAGTTGGGGGCAGTATGTTAGATGCCGAGTTCGAGTCAAACCAGGCCCTTGTCAGTAAAACAATTTCACCTATAAAAGACCTTAGACGCGACTATGACCTATTCATTACACTCGGTGGTGGGCCAGCTTGGGATGTCAGAAAACAATGGCGAAAACGTTATGGAACGCCTATTGATGAATTCAAAGAAATTGCAGAATTAAATCTAAGAATGAATGCCAAAGAGCTGGTTACAGCATTTGGTCATTGCGCCGCAACGTGTAAACCCGAAGAATTCAATCCTCTGAGTTTTGCCTCTCATAGTGGCGATCAAATCATTCGAGTATGTTATTGGCCTTCGGCTAATTTTATCACAAACCCTGAACAGTCTGTGCAATCTGACCTGCAAACTTTATTGATGGCTGAAGCGCTTTCACAAGTCTATTCTAAGGTAGATGTGATATTTGTTAAACGCACAGAAGGGGTATACGCTTTTGACCCAAGATTATCATGTTCTAAAATTAAAGCTATTATCTCAAGTAAGCAATGCCCGATTAATATTAATGCTCGCTACAAACAGCTATATACGGAGCTTGAAAAAAACCACGACAATCACAATCCGCTTGAACTGAATCGCTTCCCCTTAGTGACCACTAGTGACTTGCTAACAGGGAAAATTTCAAGACTGGGTGAAGATGGCGATGATGACCACTTAATAGAAACTTCAGCCATAAAGTTTTTGCATGATAAGCAGCACAAAATTAATAAGCTAGGCATTATTCATTACTTACACACTCATTTAATTCAGGAAATGATCCGGGCTCCAATTGAAACATCCCCCTATAGTTTTATAATAAGAGGCTAAAGTGCCAACCCCGTTAAAACGGGGCTGTAATACCAATAATTAAGTATTTTAAGAATGAGTGTGCGTAAAGTAAGCTAAGTGTAAAACTCCGGCCATCGCTTAAATTTAAATTATTCCAAATAAGGGTCTAAACTAATAACAGGTTCATTTGGATAATCGCGAAGGCGGTCACCATGTCCAAGATTGTTAAATTGAATACACCTATATTAATAGCATTTATCACACTTATTTTTTGTAGTGCATGCGCACCTATTGGCTATAAGAAATTCAACAATCTATATCACTTCTCGAGCGCTCAATGTAACGATACTTGGCAATCATTCGCTGATAGAGTAGACCGTAATGAGTCCTACGATGCCCAAACTTATCCTCTTCCACATTTTCCGTACTTAAGAGTTAATCGTTTTTTTGCGAGTTTTAATTTTCAAAGCTTCAGCTCTGAACAGAAAAAACAATGGCTTGCAGAAGTTTATGAATTAGGAAAAGAAGCTATACGAGTCGAGTGGCAAAATAGCGGTCATAGTTATGCTTATGATGAAGAGGTAATAGCACTAAGTCAGATCGAAACCTGCATAAAAGATAAAATTGCTAAGCTAATTACCGATGATGAGTTTTGGTTTCAACTGGAAAGTGAAACAAACGTGCCTGACAATTATATCAACTGGCGACAATGGCTTGGTCTCTATCCTTTATTTAAGCCAATAATCGGGTGGCAGGTAAACAAATTAAATACTGTATTCAAAACTGAATTTGGACAGTATCTCCCTAAAAAAACCTGGAGATACTACCGGGCTAAGCAAACTAAATCTCAGTCTCATAATGAAATGCAAAACATCATGACTAAGGCTAGAGAGCGCAGTGCTCTAGGCCTATTTCAAGTCAATAAACAAGAACAACAAACACTCTTTGAATATTTTGCTCCCCATTTCGAAATAGAAACATCGGGATTTTACGATAAACCTGGTGCTGTAGTATGGCACAATAAGCACCTCCAGGTACGCCATGATAAACCCACCACTTATACCTTAATGCAACACACCAGATTTGATGGAAAAATACTTCTTCAACTGGTTTACGTAATTTGGTTTTCTGAGCGACCTAAGAAAAGTTGGTTAGACATTTATGGGGGACAACTAGACGGTTTAATGTGGCGCGTAACCTTGGATGAAGATGCCACCCCCCTGCTGTTTGATAGTGTTCATCCCTGCGGTTGTTATTACAAGTTATATCCAAATAAAACTAAACTTAAGTTTACAGGCTTGCTTGAAGATGAAGAATCTGTGGTAATTTTGCCTTTTACTCCTGAACCTAAAACCAATCAACAAACAAATAATTCGCCGCCCCTTATTAGCCTTAATAGCCAACATCACTACGTGGTCAATATACGAAATGCAATAACAAAAGATATCAAAACGACCATTCAACGTGACTATGAATTATTACCCTATAACGGCTTACGCGCTTTGACATTGAACTCCTCCACGGTTGATAAAGCTACTCGTAGTATTTTTTCAACAACTGGATTAATTGATAAGACACAGCGTTTAGAAAGATTTCTACTTTGGATGACGGGCGTTAGATCACCAGGCGCTATGCGCCAATGGGGCAATCATGCTACTGCCTTTAGTAGTCGCCGACACTTTGATGACCCTGATTTTTTAAATCAATATTTTAAACGTAGTATTCACGACTAAAGCCAATGTTACCGTTATCTTAGCGTCACTACAGAGACTATATTTATTTAGCTAAACGTCGCCTAACAAAATAGAGAAGAACTAAACAAATTATTACTAGCAATGAGCTTAGAGGAAAACTAACAGTAAACACCAGCGGCGCTAACACTACTCGTGCCACCACTCTCCGCCATTCGTGCTCGGCAATATAATCAGCCAGTGGTGGCGAATAACGGTAATAAAGTTCGACAAACTTCCGCCCTATAGCGTTGCTCAATAAATACTGGTCTCGATATTTCCTTAAGTCCTGTACATAAGGATGCAGAATAGAACCATAAGCTGCGGTAGCTATAAAACAGCCCCCTCCACTACTATCCGAAGTCGATACAATATTTGTGTCATCATTGTCAGGACTTGTATTACTACCCACAGGTTCCACTCTCATGACTTTACCTGTGGTGCCAAAAGGCGTGCCTGTAGTATTACTTAATATATAAATTTCACCATCGGCATCTTGTGCAAAGCCAAGAACACCAAAAGGCAAAGAAAGATCAAATGCCAGTATTTCATTAGTTGAAGAAAGGTAAAATAATTTACCTGCATCAGCAGAGAAACTGCCGAAATCTCCAAAAACATATCGACCAAATAATTCTGGGAGCAAACTACCTCGATAGACAAACCCCCCTACTATCGCAATCCCCTCATCGTGGTCGTATTCAGCGACTGGGTCAATTAAACCCAAGGGAGCACCTGGATCTTGGTCACTTACTGAACCGTCAGAGCTAGCATTTCCTTGAAAAAAGAAAGAGCCTTCCTTGTGATTCCAACCATAATTGCCACCGGCAGTTATTTTGTTTATTTCTTCAATATGGTTCTGTCCAACATCAGCCAACCATATGTCACCAGTAGATGAATCGATTGAAAACCGAAATGGGTTACGCAAACCATAGGCAAATATCTCTTGCACTTCTGATCCACCAAAAAATGGATTACTACTGGGTATTCCATAATTTCCATTTGACGCATCACTGCCCAGAGGGTCAATTCTTAATAAAGTACCTAAAGGATTACTTGTATCTTGACCATTCCCACTTGTGCCATGACCATCCCCCTCATCATCCGCATTGCCGCCATCGCCCAAAGAAATCAATAAATATCCATTATTGTCAAAATTGAGTGCGCCACCATTATGGTTGAATTGGGGTTGATCTATACGTAACAACTCACGGGCAGTCGTGATATCTACTATGGATGTAGGATCGCTAGGCAGCGGAACTTGCCATTCAGTAATGACAGATTGATGATTTGCAGTTTGACCCACCGTCAGAGTACTAAAGTCAGCAGAACTAGTGTTAGGCTCAGAGGTATAAGTATAAATCAACCCATTCGTCCCATAGCTTGGGTGGAAAGCAAACCCTAAAAAACCACGTTCATCAAAACTATCAGGGCCGAAAGCGCCTAAAGTCACCAGTCGTGAGGATAAGTCTAAAAAGGAACTGACTGCCATTGAGTTTAAATTTATGGCATACAATATTCCAACCTGATCAACGACAAAAAGTCGTGTGGTATCGACAGGAGAAAACGTTCCCCATACGGGGGAAACTAAACCAGTGGCAATATCTGTTAATTCTATCGTCACCGCCCCATTTGTAATTATCTCAGGGATGGGATTACTGCTATCAAAGACTGGTAAAGGTTCATCAGCAGTATAAGTGAATACATCGACCACAATGTCACCACCTCCCATATTGTCAAATTCAATACGAGCAAGTAGAGATTCATCATCAACGCGCGAAATAGATACCTGCTGATAACTATTGGTAACAGCAATGGTTTGCAGTGTGAGCCCGTCAGCATCAATAATCCTCACCTCACTACTGACACTGCTATTGTCATTTCGTACAAAAAAACTTAGTTCATGAGGTAAGGTTTCAAATGAGGCTGTTGCGTTAACCCCTGACCTTACATGCCAAGCATTTAATCCTGAGACATAGAGTTCCGGGTTACCGCGTGTTTCTGCAACACCATCTGTAAATGTTGCTATAAAAGGTGAGCTGCCAACATTGAACGTGCCATCTATATTAAATTCAAAACTAGTAGATTCTGTTTTTGCTTGACTAGATTGATAAGAAAATAAACAAACTAAGAACAATAAAAGATATTTAAAAGACTTAAGGAAAGGGTGATGCAGAATAGATGCATGAGGGTGTGCAAATAGCATAATGAAACCTCCTGTCTAGTATTCAGTTTTAAGTGAAGTTTAGAAAGAAAAAATCTTACTTAGTTCAATTTCTCGTGCTGAATATTTAAACATAGTTTAGTTTGCTATTAAGGTCTAATTTCAGACTCAGTCGGTGCTCGTTCATATCCCCTTAAAAGTCTAAGCCGTACTTTTCGTACTTATAATAAGTGCAGTATAGCTGTTTATAGTCGTTATTTATGACTCAGGATCAAGGTGATTCACTCGTTTCAGTTCGGTGGATTTTTGCTTAACTCACGCTTATGTTAACTAACATTTTTACTTTTACACCGGATAAAATACTAATCAAAGTTGATAATTCCTTCCAAAATAGACTTAAATTTTTCTACTTTACGCTTGTCTATTATGAGTCCGACTTCTCTAAATGGTGCTTCAAACCCAAAGCATTCGAATATGGGTTTTGCCACAATCAGTGGGTCGTTAAAATTTTCGGGAACGGGGGCAAATGTTAAGCCTAAACCCGCCCGTACAAGGGCGTGAGCCCATTCTTCACTTTCTACTTTGGCAGCAACATTTAGTTCTAGTCCAATTGAATTAACCATATCCGTAAATAAGTTCTGATTTTCACAATGGATTCTTGAAATTACATTCTGATGATTTAGATCTGTTGGTTTAAGATCTTGCTGATATGCCAATAGGTTATTTTTTGGTAAAAGTAATGCGTAAGATTCTTTTGCTATAGAGTAAAATATTTCAGAGCTTTTTGTTTTAGTTTTAGTGCTTAAACGGATATCTGGATTGAATCCAGTCTCGCTGGTTTCACTAATTAGCTCAAACTCCAAGTTATTGTGCGCGCTATTCACACAATTTAGAAAACTCTCTAAAGTTGCTATACGAATATTTTTATCTACGGCTAGACTTATCTTTTGAGATTTCTCTTTTTGGGTAAATTCATGTTTTATATTTTGGGCATGTTGAAGTAAATCTGATGCCATCTGATACATTCGCTCACCTTCAGCCGTTGCTGAACTACCTTTTCGATGACGGTCGAATAATTTACATTCGAGTTCATTTTCTAATTTTGCTATAGCTAATGTAATAGACGGTTGCGCTACATGACACTTGATCGCGGCAGCACTTATGCTGCCGGTTTCAACTGTAGCGACGAAGTATCGTAAAGCACGTAGATCCATATTAGTCACTAAATATCGGGTATAAAGGAAGTTTCTGGATTTGAAATTCGTCATGAGCAGGCGCTATAAATATATTGGGTTCACGCTTAGTCAATTCATGAATTTTTTTGATGACATCTGAATTCATTTCGAAATCGGTATCGACACCGACTAACCAGTCTACAAAGCTCGGGCGTGATTTGTTTTGTTCAATCCCTTTAACAGACCAAGCTGTATCTCCGATAAAGAAGTATCGCTTGTTGTCATGAAGATTTAGGAATAAGCCAAGCTGTCCATGTGTATGACCACTTAAGTCGACAAGTACTGCAGAGCCATCACCATAAATATCTAAACTTTTATTGAAACCTAGGTAGGGCTTATCGTTAAGCTTTAAGCTCTTCCAGTTGATGTCAGGTGAATCATATTGTGATTTTATAAAACCAGGTGGTTTTCCTGTTAGCGCTTCTTGATAGCTATTGTCTTGAATCCATACTGGCACATTCAGGCTATCAAAGTCTTCTAAACCACTAGCGTGATCCCAGTGCATATGGCTGGGTATAATTGCCATCAGTTTTTCAAAATTGTATGAGCCTGACTCTAACTGTTTATAAGCAGGCTTCACGTTATCAATGCTGAAAAGTTGCTTCTCAAAAAAGTTGAGTACCGACATTTGATCTTCATATTCAGAACCTATACCGCTGTCCCATAAAATATCACCTTTAGGGTGTTCTATAAGTACAGCGACATGTAGAAGTTTTCTAAGTGTAAACCACCCTCCCCCGTCTACGACCATAGCTTCAACAGATCCACTTGACTCAGCAGTTGTAATAACAGAAAAACGTAAATTATTAGTTGTTTCATTTGCCCAAGCTTGAGAGTTTAAGAAAGTCACTAGTGAAAGAGTTAAAAAGAAAAGCTTAAATAGGTGCATACCCTTAAGGCGAGTAAAGTAGTCCATATTGATTCCAGAATATTAAGTATATTTATAAGATGAGCAAAGTCTAATACATGATTATACATAAGAGAAATATAATATATATCTAGCGGCACCATATATTTCTTATATTGCTAGGAGCTTGATTTACGGCCACGATATGCGCCAGGGGTTAAGCCTGTCCATTTTTTGAATGCTCTATTAAATGCAGCAGGTTCAGAGAAGCCTAGCTTTAAAGAAATGTCTAATATGGCTAAATGTTTATCCTCGAGTAGAATCAAGGCTTGATCACGTCTTATGCTATCTTTAATTTGTTGAAAGGTATTTCCTTCATCTTTTAAGTGTCGTCTTAACGTATGTGTCGTCATACATAACTCTTGCGAAACTAATTCGAAACTTAAATTTTCTAGTTCGGTTTCTATACCATTTCTATGTAGCATTAAGCGCTTAACTTGGGCTGATAGGCTTTCATCAGAACTGAATTGGGTTAAAAGAGACTCAGGAGCGTTATGCAAAAAAATAGAGAGCGTTTGATTATCTTGAACAATAGGTAGCGATAAAAAACTTTTATTAAATACGACTATATTTTCGGCCTGAGAAAAAGAGTGTCTACAAGGAAACATCAAAGAAAAGTCCTCATCGTAGTCTGGCGCATCATATTGAAATTCAATTCGTTCCAGAATAATGGGGCGCTCGATAAGCCAGCAGGATAAACGAATCCATATGACAAACAACGATGTAATAAAAAAGACCTGGTCTAAATTGTGAGGATTCTCATAATGTATTTTAAGTTGCGCCTCATCACCTACTTCATTCAGTTCTAGAGTCAAATCATCACTTAACAAGGCAATGAATTTATTGCTGCGAAGCAAGGCTCGTCGTAAATTCCCAGCTGAAATGATGGCATGACACATCATACTGAATACACCCAGCTTTAAAGGTTGCGATAAAAAGCCACTCGCTTCATCCTCCATTTCATGCCATAAGGAACGTAGAAGTGGGCCGACTTGTGATAGTTCTATACGATTAGTTGTATCTGTAGATTCACTGCTTGGGAATAAGTTATCAAGCTTCAGATTAGTGTTACTTATTACTTTTTCCAAATCTACATTATGAAATTTAGATGCAGCGAGCAATGACTGAATCAAGCCTACAGATACAGAACGGTTATTAGAAATGTTACTAAATATTTTTATATTCAAACTTTAGCGGTTGTTAATATTGTCAACACATCATTGGTATGTACAGCTGCATCACGGCCCAAACCAGTTAGATAACCGCCATCGTTTTGGGTAATTAAGCCTTTAGAAAATAAACGCTGTGTTGCGGATACTAGTTCTGGTTCAGCATCATGATGAACCTTAATGCCAACTTGTGTACTTGAAAGATCAAACATTTTTAATACATTCAATTCATGTAGTGTTTCGGTTGAAAATTTCATCTCTTATCCTTAAAAATTTAGTTTGTTAGAGTATGAGTTAGACGGTAAATAGATGAAAGCATTAATATGAATAAATAGACTAAAAAAATAAATACTCGCTATAATTAAAGTTCTCTTTACTCAGGTGTGCATGCTTTGTTATCTCATCTACAAAATAAAAATCTAAATTCACTAAAACGCTTTAAAAAACACTGGCGCCTGCCTGTATATTTATCAATTCCCCTCACTGCTTGTAGTGTGGTTAACACAACCTTATTTCATACATTAATAGAGCTATTTGCAATATGTATTGCATTTATGTGCTTTGTCGTATCTTGGCATACCTATTCATTTCTAAGAAATAAAGTCTTAGTTTTTTTGGGACTAGGCTATCTCTGGGTAGGTGTTTTTGATTTGCTCCATACTTTAACCTTTCAAAATATGCAGATTTTCTCGCATATTACGCCAAGTACATCCTTACAATTCTGGTTGCTTGCTAGGTTTATTGAGTCTTTGGTAATGTTAATCGCTTCTTTAACGTGGGTGAATAGATTTAAACCTAAGCTAACTTTCACCTTGGTAAGTTTTACGAATGTCGGAATAATATTTCTTATACTCGCGACTAGCTATGCAAATGACTGGCTGCCAGAATTATTTATTCCAAATGTAGGTCTTACTAAAATAAAAATTTTAAGTGAATATGCGATTATATGCATCTTCTTTATTGCTGCGCTTAGACTTAAGTTTTATGCCAAACATATTCAACAAGAAACCAGTTCCTTACTCGTTGTATCTATAGCTTTAACCATTCTGGCAGAAATTCACTTTACTTTATATTCAGGTATGGAGGCACTGTCATTAATATTCGGACATATCTTCAAGCTTTTTTCGTTCTGGGCTATTTACCGTGCGCTTATTGAATCCTCTCTTACCCGGCCTTTTAAAAGCTTATCATTAGTTGCTAACTCCTATGATAATGTTCCTGATCCAACCGTTATTATTAATGAGTATGGGGTAATACAACAAGCAAATAAAGCCGTAAGAGACAGCTATATTAATGATGTAATTGGTGAAGATTGTCATACAATTCTTCATCAAAACGCTATCCCTAAAAGTGACTGTCCTATTTGTATTGCGATAAAAGAGAAGCGTTCGATAAAAGCATATGAATTTTTTGATGTGGAAAATCAAGTGTGGTTTGAGGCTGCATTGTCAGGCATACATTATAGCGAGAGCTATTCGGTAATCGTACACTCATTAAGGGATATTAGCCTTAGGAAATATGGACAAGACAAATTTACAAGTTTAAACCGTGTTTATCGTGTTCTTAGTCATACCAATCAAGCAATTGTTAAAATCAAATACCAGGACGAACTATTACAAAAAGTTTGTGATATCGCAGTAGAACAAGGTGATTTAAAAATGGCCTGGGTAGGTGTGATAGATGGCTTAGCCGTAGTACCTAAATTTATTGCTGGTGAAGACTTAGGATACTTCAGTCGCATGCAAATGCGCATTGATGACACAGAATGGTCAAAAGGGCCGGTAGGCATAGCAGCAAATACAAAAAAAGTCTCTTATGTAAATGACGTGCATACACACCCAGACTTTTGGCCTTGGCGTAAAGCTGCAACAGAAAGAGGTTTTGAAGCACTCGCTGCTGTACCCTTGATTGTAGAAAATGAGCTTACGGGGATTTTTACCTTATACTCGGCACAAAAGAATGTGTTTGATAATGAGCTCATACAGCTACTTGAAAATTTAAGTAACGACATTAGCAGTGCGCTTTTTAATATTAAGCAGTCAAAATTAAAGCTTTTGGCTGATTCAACTATTCTAAAGCTTTCAAGTGCGGTAGAGCAAAGTGCAGATGCTATTATTATCACGAATACCGAAGGCAGTATCGAATATATAAACCCTGAATTCACTTCTTTAACAGGTTATAGCCAGGCTGACTCAATTGGAAAAAAAACATCCGTTCTTAACAGTCAGAAGAATGATATAAGTGTTTATAAGCACCTGTGGTCAACAATACAAGCCGGGAAGTTGTGGCGTGGAGAATTAATAAATAAGAAAAAAAATGGCGACACCTATTGGTCGAAACAATCAATAGCACCAATTAAAGATAAAAACGGCACCATCACACACTTTGTATCGACCTCTACTGATAATACAGAGTTACACATAGCTCAAGAAACAATCAAAGAGCTTGCTTTCTATGATCCTTTAACAAAATTAGCTAACCGTCGACTCTTACTTGACCGGCTAGAACACGCGGTTCTCAGTGCCAATAGGCACAAAGAGAATGTAGCTGTGTTTATGTTGGACTTAGATAACTTTAAAACCATCAATGACTCTCTTGGTCATGAGTATGGTGATCAATTACTTCAACATATTGCCATCATACTTCAGGAAGGTATCGCTAGCGAAGATACTGTAGCACGACTTGGTGGTGATGAGTTTACGATTGTTGTGAGCTGTTATAATAATGAGCTTGAGCTGGCAGAAATTGCAGAACGAATCCTCTTACGTCTTGAAACACCAATCCAGTTAAATGAGACTCAAGTGGTTGTTTCTTCGAGTATCGGGGTTTCTTTATTTCCACAAGACGGCAGAAACCCTCATGAACTTCTTCGATCTGCTGACTTAGCCATGTATCACGCCAAAGAAACAGGCAAAAACAAATTCAATTTTTACCAACATGAAATGAATGAACGCGCTCAAGGACGACTAAAAGTCGAGAATCAATTAAGATTAGCTATCGAAAATAAGGCGTTCGAATTACACTACCAACCACAAGTCGATATGAGAACGAATGAAATAATTGGGTTTGAAGCACTCATACGCTGGCCTCAAAAAGATGGGAGTTATATATCTCCAATTGAATTTATCCCCATTGCAGAAGAAAGTGGTTTGATTGGTATTATCGGTGAATGGGTTATAAACCAGGCAGTTAATGATTGGAATAAGCTACTCCAACATGGTTTTACCCACTCTAGAATGGCGATAAATGTATCGGCATTTCAGTTTAAGCATGCTGAAAATTTGCGTCATGTTATATCATGCGCATTAGAACGAAATCAGGACTGCCCGCCCGGTCATCTAACGATAGAGTTAACTGAAAGCACGTTAATTGAGGATATCGAAGACACAATTCTCACCCTTGAGTCTTTAAAGAAAATTGGTGTTGATCTATCAATTGATGATTTTGGTACTGGCTATTCATCTTTGAACTATTTAAAGCGCTTTCCTGTTGACCAGTTAAAAATAGATAAGTCTTTTGTTGATGACCTTATTCAAGGAGCTAGTGATGAAGCGATTGTAAGTACTATCATTAGCATTGGACAAAAACTGAAAATGAAAATTCTTGCAGAAGGTGTTGAAACTCAAGAACAAGCAACATTATTAAAAGAGTATGATTGTCACTTTGCACAAGGCTATTTTTTTCATAAGCCATTACCAATAAATAAAATTAAATCATTAATTTAATGACTAGGAATATGGTCTTATTATTGAATAAGTGAAGTACATTTGTTTTGATTGACGAATTATATTAAAGGCCGAGAGAGCCAAGAAGGTCATCGACTTCATCTTGACTTGTACCACCAATTTGTCCAGGTTTTAGGTTTTCATTGCTATCAGACTCAGAACCAAAAACTTCGTTTAGAGACATCATGGTTAACATGAATTTCTGATCGGTAATTTGGTCTTCAGAATATAAGTTCATACACTTAACCAGCTCTGCACTAATTGATTCTTTTATTTGTTGAGTTTGTTTTTCACTGAGGTCTTGTACGCTTTCAAGTACGCTTTTCTCAATACTTTCCATGATATCCATTTGATGTTCTTTCATGGTTTGGTAGGTTTCATTCACTTGACTCAATTCAGAACTGCAAGACATAACAACACTTTTAATTTGAGATGTTCTTGATTCTACGCGTGCTTCCAGATTTTGATTTAAATCAAGAATTTCTTTTTCATCTTTTTTTCTAAGAGAGATATCTCTAACCATCACCGTAAAAATAAGCTGGTCATCATTTAATACTTTATTTGTTACCAAGGATAGCCAGGCAGGAGAACCTGCTATTTGGGTTTCAATTTCAAATCGCCTATTGTCCTGCGTTTCTGAAGCTAAAAACTCCATATACTCTGCCCCCTGCTCATAATCTTCATCATCAAGCATTAACTCCAGCCCCCCTCTGGGTTGGACAATGTTAAATTCTGACTGGGGATAAAAGGCTAATTCAGCAATAACTTGTTCAAGTGTTCGTCCCTCTAGCTCACCTTCTTGCAGCTTTAATATTTCACGGCATGCAGGGGTAACTGTCAGAATTGATCCATTTCTATCGGTACTTAAAAATACAAAATCCGAAGAAACGAGTAGAATGTCTATTAGGTCGTTTTGATGCATTGTTTAATATTACTTCTGGAATAATGTGACTATTGCAAGTTATTACACGGTTTATGCCTTGCAGTAACTTACATGTGTCTTAATGTGTTGATTTCAAAATAGCTTATTTATTAAACATAGCAGGCAAGTTAATATTTGCCAAAAAATGTATATTTAGAATATTAGAAAAGTTCTAATTCACCCGCATCATCCGTAATAGGGTCTTCATTTTCTAAGTAGGTAGAATCTAGTAAGTGTATAAGCTGCAATTCCTCTTTATTCTTGCTAAGAGATATCATTGCCGTCGTCGGAAACAATAGACCGATGTTTCTAGCTCTAGCTTCATAAAAACTGTCATTTTTTTGAGTGCATTCAGCAGCTACTCGGTGCATACCAATAATTTCGTCTACAATGACGGCAACACAGTTAGCAGAGCCTGTGTTAAAACTAATCAGAGTTAAATGTTCACCTTGCTGACGCTGCTCCAGCCCGATTCTTGTACGCAAGTCGAGCACTTGCATAACTTGGCCGTTAATATTTGTTATGCCACGAAATATATTATCTTGATAAAAGAGCTTTACAACTTTTAAGTGTTGTGAGTAAACATTTTCTACATCACGACAATAAACTCCTAGTTTAATGTGCCCTACTCGAGCTATTAAATACTCATTCTTATCCATAAGACCTTCATAAATTGATTAAAATCTCAAACTTACATATGCTTAGCGCAAATAATTAATATCTATATTTTAGTGGTAGCACCTGATTTCAGTTCCTTCCAGTTTTTATTGATATTTACATTAAAAGTGTGACCCGTATAACATTAACTAGCAGACTGGTTCTTAACTATGGCTTGGCAAACTGATCTTGATCAATTCATTAATGGCTTGATACGTCGAAATGAAGGTGAATTGGAATTTCATCAGGCAGTACGAGAAGTGTTTACTAATATTTTCCCATACATTGAAGATAAACCTATATATAAAGAGGCTCAAATTTTAGAAAGAATGAGTGAGCCTGATAGGATAATTTCATTCAGAGTGACTTGGGAAGATGATGCGGGGAATGTAAGAGTTAACCGCGGTTGGCGAGTTCAGAACAATAATTCAATTGGACCTTATAAAGGTGGCTTGCGTTTTCACCCGACAGTTAATCAGAGCATTCTTAAGTTCTTGGCATTTGAACAGACTTTTAAAAATAGTTTAACTGGCCTACCAATGGGAGGAGCCAAGGGGGGATCAAACTTTAACCCTAAAGGTAAATCAAAAAATGAAATTATGCGTTTCTGCCAGTCTTTTATGACTGAGTTAGGCCATTACATTGGTGAAAATATGGATATTCCGGCTGGTGATATCGGTGTTGGGCCAAGAGAAATTGGGTATTTATTTGGTCAATATAAACGATATTCAAAAGAGTTCACTGGAACTTTAACCGGGAAAGGTTTGGAGTATGGCGGCAGCCTAATACGTGTAGAGGCAACTGGCTATGGGACAGTCTATTTTGCTGAACATATGCTTAACACGCAAAGTGACACACTTGAAGGTAAGACAATTTGTATATCTGGATCTGGTAATGTCGCATTGCACGCTGCTGAAAAAGCGATTCAACTAGGTGGAAAGGTTGTCACCTTATCTGACTCATCTGGTTTTATTTATGATAAAAAGGGAATTACTCTTGAAAAGCTCAATTACCTTAAGAAGCTTAAAACTGTTGATAGAGTGAGAATTAGTGCCTACTTATCAGAATACCCTAACGCTGAGTTTCATGAAGACCAAAAACCTTGGTCTGTACCCTGTAAAATAGCACTTCCATGCGCAACCCAAAATGAAATTAGCTTAACTGAGGCAAACATGCTGCTGAGTAATGGCTGCATGGCAGTATCCGAAGGTGCAAATATGCCCTCCTCTCAAGAGGCCATTCAAGCTTTTCAAGATGCAAAAATTCTTTTTGCACCAAGTAAAGCTGCGAATGCCGGTGGTGTAGCTGTCTCAGGTTTAGAAATGAGTCAAAATAGTGCGCATATTTATTGGAAAGAAGAAGAGTTACAGCATTTATTGCACGATATTATGTCCAAAATTCATCAAGAATGTGAGCAGTATGGACGAGTTGATGAAAATTATGTTGACTACGTAAAAGGTGCTAATATCGCAGGCTTCATTAAGGTTGCAGATGCAATGCTGGCTTTTGGTTCAATTTAGTAGTGTTATGACTCAACGATATCTTTTACTTTTATGTTTCTTAATTAGTAGTTTACTAGCTAACGACTTACACGCTGAACTCAGGCCTGATCAAAACTTTAAGTATTGGCAACTAATTGACCGTGGCTCTCTTTCACTCAATGAACTAACAAATACCCCCCTATCTGAGTGGACACCGATTCCTAACGGTATAACAGACTTCAATTTCCTAGAAAGTTACTATTGGCAGTCAACTAAAGGAGACACTCTTTGGATAAAGTTAGAGTTACCACGACGAATAGATTCTTCAAGACTCTGGATCGAGCTTCTACCAAATGTTGGATTAAATGGGCAACTTGCTACATTTGAAAAAGATCATTGGAAATGGAATTTACCGATAGGTAGACAAAGCGGTGAACATGAACAACTTCCTGCTACATTCCTTACCTTTGTAATTGATGAGCCTCGAAAACACAAAGTAGTTTATTTGAAATTAGAAACGTCTCAGGTATTTCACTTCAGTATTAATATCAAAACTAATGACTCCTATTTGAATTATATTGTTACCAGTCACTTGTTTAACGGATTTATTTTTGGCTTATTTATACTGGCAATAATCTATAACCTGGCCATTGGTGTGAGTGCAGGCGAAAAAGTTTATCTGTATTATGCATTTTATGCTTTTAGCATTACGGCATATTTATTAGCGATGACCGGCTATCCACGATTAGCATTTCCAGAATGGGGCGGAGATGGAAGTTTCTCAAACCTCGCCTCCTTGCTAGGTGTATTTGCGGCAACATTGTTTGTACGAGAGTTTCTGGATACTCCTAAAACAACACCTAAAATCGACTTTATACTGCGCATTCAACAGATTGCTGTTTTTTGTTGTATTTTCCTAATAGGTTTTGTCTCCGAGGTATTTGCTTTTTCGTTTGCTGTCATTCTCGGAGCTGTTGCCCCAGTAACGACATTAATTGCAGGTTTATCTGCATGGCGAAACGGGCACCCACTTGCGCGCTACTTTCTTATTGCCTGGGGGATGTTTATTTTAGGTTGTATTGTCTGGGCCTGGATGTGGTTTGGTATTATTGAGCCCAATATATTTACTTTTCGTTTCTTTTTAATCAGTACTGTCATGGAAGTTATGCTGCTTTCTTTGGTACTAGGCTATCGCTATAGTGAACTGAAAGTACAAACAGAAACTCTATCAGCAGATAGAATAAAATTTAAAAAACTTACCGAGTTCGACCATTTAACAGGCACATATAATCGTATTGGTTTTATAAATCATGCAACTAAAATTTTAAACACAACAAAAGAAAATTTAATATGGCTTACAATCAATATAGATGAGTTTAAAAGCTTTAATGATACTCATGGGCATATAGTATGTGATCAGTTACTGAAAGGATTTGGGCAGAGCCTAAAAGTTAAAGTTAGTCGTGATAATTTAGCTGCCAAACTGAGAGAAAAAGATAAAGGCATTGCCTATAAGCATGGACTTGTTGGCAGGATAAGTGGTGGTGAGTTTTGTATTCTTCTTGCAAATAGTACCTTACCTCAAGCAAGACTTTACGCAGAACGAGTAATGCGAGATTTTGAAAGTATCAAATTAACTGACAAATATAACCATCAAATTAGATCAACTGTTTCTATAGGTATCATACAAGTTTTGGCACAAGAGGATATTGACTCTATCTTTGTTAGAAGCAGTGCATTGCTTACACAGGCAAAATTAAAGGGCACAGCCCAAGTCGTATTTTCTTAATTTTCTATTAAAAATCTAAGATTTATAACACCAAGAGAAAAAATGCCTTAACTCTGAAGCATTCAAAGATTTCATCTTTTTAATATTTCTTTCGGGAATTGCATCTGAGTTTGGGTATGATTCCAAAGCGTGATTTAAGCTATCTTCTCTAATTATGTGAAAAATAGGGTATGGAGATCGGTTAGTGAAGTTCTCGACATCGTTTTTTTCAGTGTCAGCAAATTGATATTCGGGATGAAAGCTCGCTAGCTGGTAAACCCCTTCCCTATCTATCGATTTTATTAATTCATTTACCGAGAATAAAAAGTCATTATAGTCCTCAAATGAAGATAATATATTCGGAATAACAAGTAAGGTTGTTTCAAGTTCACTGACATTTTTAGCGTCTAAGATAGACATTTCCTTCATTAAGCTAAGATAGATGTCATCTTCAAGCGCACTGCCCTCTACCTTAATTCGAACGCTATTTTTTAAATATGGTTTTTTAGCGAAAGGACAAAGGTTAAAACCAATTACAACATTTTCAAGCCACTCTTTTACCTTGCATTCTATTTCTTTGTTTTCATGTTTGTCCATATTGCTACCTATATTTAGACTCTAATATATCTACACAAATAGATTATTCATTTTCTTTGAATTAGGGTTTGTAACAAGTCCTTTTTCAGTCACAATAACATCTATTAGCGAGGACGGTGTTACATCAAAAACAGGATTAATACTTTGAACACCTTTAGGTGCAATTTGCTGATCTAATATTGTCGTTAACTCTGAACTTTCACGCATCTCTATGACTATTTCATTACCTGAAGGCAGTGACATATCAATAGTGCTGGTGGGAGCAACAACCATCATTTTGACATCATGGTATTTTGCCAATATAGCTAAATTATAAGTGCCTATTTTATTTGCCACGTCACCGTTGGCAGCAATTCTATCTGCCCCTACGATTATCCACTTAATATTTTTATTTGCTAAAAGCCATCCTGACGCTCCGTCTGAATTCAGGCAAACTGGGATGCTATCATAAGCAAGCTCCCAGGCAGTTAAACGAGAGCCTTGAAGCCAAGGTCTTGTCTCATCGGCATAAACCAAATCAATTAGTTGACGCTTCCAAGCTGTTCGAATGACGCCTAAGGCCGTACCATACCCACCTGTAGCAAGGCTACCAGCATTGCAGTGAGTCAGCACAGAAAAAGGCAAAGAGCTGTCTGCACCCATCAGCTCGCATGCTAATTCGCCCATTTTAATATTATCAAGTATATCTTGTTCGTGGATTTCTATCGCAAGGTGCGTTAAATAAGTTAGATGGTCATCACTCATCGGTGATGTCAAAAAGGCATTATGCATCTTTTCGACAGCCCACATTAAATTCACTGCGGTTGGCCTAGCATCAGACAGTCTAGCTAGATCCGCTTTTACAGCATCCTGAATGCAGTAAGCGGAATTCTCAGGCAGTTCTTTAAGCTTATTATGATGCGATTTTATACCTATCACTGCTGCATACGCTGCAGTGATGCCTATTGCAGGCGCGCCTCTAACGACCATTGTTTTAATTGCTTCAATGGCATCATCGATTGTTAAGCACTCAATATAAACTTCAATGTGAGGAAGCTTTCGTTGATCTAGTAAAAATAGAGAATTATTTCTCCACTCTATCGCTTTTACCTTGGAACTTGGATTCATTTTCTGGAGCCTTACTTTCTATAACATTAATAATACCGATAAATCCTAAAGTGTGGTGTTCATTCATTACACAAGCAAATTTTAATGACGACACTTGATCAAACCTAATAATAATTTCTTTTAAGTCATTTGGTTTAACAAATACCGTAGGACGTTGAGGCAAAGTTTTAACGAGTGATTCTGCATCATCAACAGAAGAACTTGAATGACTATGCCCACGAACATTAATAACAGCTTGCTGAGAATGATAGAGCTCATCTGCTACAAATGTTTTGAATTTCTCATCCGCTAATAAACCCTGAATATCATTAGTAAATGCAATTAGGTGTGGCTCTTCACTTTTATTGGTAAGCACAAAACGGATATTTTTGTTTTGAGGTATAGTAATTTCTGTTGGCCATAACATATCTGATAATAAATCAATTTTGATTGTAGTTTCAGATGCGGCTTCGCCAAATAAAGGGTCCTTCCAGTATTGTCCAAGGACTTGTTCTGCAGTCAAACCAGCGGCAACATCACGAGCAAAAAGATGAGCGCATACTAGTATGAAGATGAAAAAAAAAGGATACTTCAACATTACATAATTTCCGGTGCTAATCATAATTTGATTTTAAAGCAATTTTTATAAAGAGACTAAGGTTATTTAAGAAGAGATTAATTTGAAAACTCAAGCGAATGTTCTCACGATTGCCGGTTCTGATTCTTGTTGTGGTGCAGGTATACAAGCTGACCTAAAAACTTTTGCTGCCCATGAAGTGTATGGGACATCAGTCATAACAAATGTGACGGCTCAAAATACTCAGGGCGTAAATAAGATACATACTCTTCCTCTAGATATAATAGATGCACAATTTAAATCTATTTATGATGACATTCATATTTCCGCAGTAAAAATTGGGATGTTAAATACAAAAGGTACGGTTGAATTAATTGCCAAACTATTAGCAGAGTATCAACCAGAACACATTATTATTGATCCTGTAATGATATCTTCCAGTGGCAAGCGCTTACTTGAAAATTCTGCTCTTGAGATGTTTATTAGTGAGTTACTGCCTATAGCGACCTTGATGACTCCAAATATCCCCGAAGCTGCATGCTTATTGGATCTAACAGAACTAGAAGTCCAAGAAAACCTAATTGAAAGTACAGAAGCGCTACTTAAATATGGTTCAAAATCAGTTCTACTTAAAGGTGGGCATCTGGAAGGCAGTCTGTGTATTAATACATTGAACCACTTGAATCAAAGCTACCAATACTCAAATTTAAAAATAAATTCAAATAACACCCATGGTACTGGGTGTACTTTGGCTTCTGCTGTGTGTGCTAACTTGGCTAATAAATTACCTATGCCTGAGTCAGTTAAACTCGCTGGAGATTACCTAAATAATTCGATTAAAGCGGCAGATATTTTTGATATTGGCAGCGGCAAAGGACCAGTAAATCATTTTCATACTTTTAATCGTCTATGAAACAACGGCAGTGTAATTAGTCAATCAATAGCTATACTTTACATCTTGTCTCACTAGAATGTCATAAAATCACAAAGTAAATGGAATACTTTTTATGAAAATCAGAAAAAGAAAATGTTTAGGCATATTGAGTTGTGCTCTTATTTTATCAGCGTGTGCAGGCCAAAAAGTTGCTATTTCAGAAAATATACAACTACAGTCCGCTGAAGCAGCCAGTAAAGCAACATTTACACCTGAGCAAGCTATTGAGGATGCAGAGAAACAGCTTTTAAACGCAAAAGAATCACGATTAGATTTTTTTGCTCCGATTCATATTGAGCAAGCTGTTGATAGTATTGCTCAAGCACATGAATACATAGTTGAACCACCAAAAGACATTCGAAATGCTGCATTAATGGCTGCAATAGCAGCTCAAAATTTTATCAAGAATGCATATAAACATAAAAAGCTTGTCCAGGGGCAATTAAAAGAGTCTTTACAGCATCAAAAAGTACTAATAACCTTGGGTTCACCAACCTTACTAAAAAGTGAGTATGAGTCTGTAATTGGATCATTAAGAGACCTAATAAAGGAAATCGAGCTAGGTGATGTGGCTAGCGCAGTAAAAGACCAGACTGATTTAATCAAAGAAATGGCACAAGTTGAAATTAATACTTTAAAGCAAATTCATTTGAATGAAGCTAATGCTTATTTCGAAAAAGCAGAGAATATTGATGCGGATGATTATGCTGAGCAAACTTTCAAGAAAGCAAATACAAGTTTAAAACTTGCAAATGAGTTTATAAATAAAAATTATAAGGACCGTGATGGTGTGAGACATGCTGGGGAAGATGCATTACGGGCAACTAAATATGCTTATTTTGTCGCGTTAGAAGCACAAAAATTAGTTCAACTAACAGCAGAGGAATCTGAAACCTTTATCCTTAAAATGAATTCTTTCTTGAATAAGGTTTATTCAGAGGGCTATGGTAAAGATATGCAGCCTCAAAACTTATTTAACGCATCAGTAACCTTGGTTAATATGGTAAGAGACTTAAAAAAACTCGAGCCATCTACTGTTGCATCAAAACCTGATGAAACAGAAACAATTAATACCATTAGCCAGATTGATACAACAAGTCAGTTAGATACAACAAGTCAGTTAGATACAACAAGTCAGATTAAAATAATGCCCCAACAATTAAATGAGGGTGGCATCCCTCAAACAGAAGAGCTTGAAATTTATAAATTGCCAGATGTAGGATCAAAACGAGAGACCACAATTATTTTTAAAGCCGACGAACAAGACTTTGATAGTGTTGAATCTGTCGAATAAACTGTATTAGAATAAATAACAAAAAAGGCAGCGTTACTCATCCATTGAGTGACACTGCCGCAGCAAAAATATTCAACGTAACATTAAAGCTTTATAATTAAACTTCTAATGCAAGTTCTTGAGGTGAACCTGACTCAGGAGAATCAATCTTAGGCATATATTTATCACGGATTCTTTGTTCGATTTCATTCGCGATATCTAGGTGTTCACTCAGATAGTTCGCAGCATTTGCTTTACCTTGCCCGATTTTATCGCCATTGTAGCTATACCATGCACCTGCTTTATCAACAAAACCTTCTTTAACACCGAGGTCAACAACTTCCCCCATATGGTAAATACCTTTACCGTATAGAATCTGAAACTCAGCTTGTTTAAATGGTGGTGAAACTTTGTTTTTAACAACTTTAACTCTTGTTTCGTTACCGATAATTTCGTCCCCTTGTTTAACTGCTCCTGTTCTTCGGATATCCAAACGAACTGACGCATAAAACTTAAGTGCGTTACCACCTGTTGTTGTTTCAGGATTACCAAACATAACGCCAATTTTCATTCGAATTTGGTTAATAAAAATCACTAAACAATTAGCATTTTTAATATTACCAGTAATCTTCCTAAGTGCCTGCGACATCAAACGCGCTTGGAGACCCATATGACTATCACCCATATCACCTTCAATTTCGGCTTTTGGTGTTAAAGCAGCAACAGAGTCAATGATCAATACATCTACAGAGCCGGAACGAACCAACATATCTGTAATTTCAAGTGCCTGCTCACCTGTATCTGGCTGTGAAACTAATAGCTCATCAACGTTTACACCCAGTTTCTCGGCATAAATTGGGTCTAGAGCATGTTCAGCATCAATGAATGCACACGTTTTACCATCTTTCTGTGCTTCTGCAATCACTTGTAATGTCAGTGTTGTTTTACCCGAACTTTCAGGTCCATATATTTCAACTATACGACCGTAAGGCAAACCACCTATACCTAAAGCGATATCCAAACCTAACGATCCAGTGGATACGGAAGGCATTGCTTCTCGAGGCTGATCGCCCATTTTCATAATTGCGCCTTTACCAAATTGGCGCTCTATTTGAGATAAAGCAGCGCTAAGCGCTTTCTTCTTGTTGTCGTTCATTATGAATCCCCTGAATCTTTCGAATTTTTATTACTTAGCTATATAGGCTAATAATCAATAACAAAACACTGTATATATGCTCAGTATTATGTACAGAGAATGTTTAGCTGTCCAATTATTTTTTAATTTAATTTTAAACTTTAAAAAAACTCAAGGCAAAACAAGACATAAACTGAAGATAAACTATATTGAAAGCAAATATATTAGTTTAATACGGATAACATACAAGCATGCTTAACCCTATCAGTCGGTACATCCGCTTTTTTTTGCCAACAGATAAGACATTATCAAAAGAGCTATCTGTTCAGTACCGTGTTTTATTATATTTTCATTTTTATTCTCTCTTGGTTATGGCATACAGCATTATTAAATGGACCAAGCTTGATTATAGTCCGCTTATTTATTCTTCAATATTCAGTTTCTGCATGATAATAGGCTGTAGTACGTTTGTTCGCTTCAACGTTTCCCCTATCATTATCGGCAACTTAACCATGTTTGGTACCTATCCTCACGGTATTAATATGATTTATAACTTGGGAGGTATGAATTCCTCACATTTATTTTGGATGCCAGCATTAGTTTGTATTGCATATTTACTTGCAAATCGTAAATCAGGTTTTTTTTGGTTTTGTACTGCTTTCGCAACGATTGCTTCATTAATTTATCTCGATCGTAGCGGGGTTATTTGGCCTAATTATGACTTTTCTGAGGCAGAGAAAAAGATAGACACTTATTCTGGTTTCCTTTTACCTATGATTATTATATTACTGGCTCAAAATTATGCTTTTCGGATTAGACAAGAAGCCTTAACAGAAGCGCTTGAAGCGCAAAAGAAAACATCGGGTTTAGCAGAAGCATCTGAAACAAATGCCGTTAGACTGGGGGAAATTTTAGATGAAGCAAAATCAACGTGTCAGATATTAACGGATTCCACTCAGTCTTTAGTAAATGACATTACTGTTATGGAAAAAAGTAGCATCTCAATAGAACAAGGAGCAGGTTCACAGGTTATGGCCTCTGAGCAAATTCATTCCACTGTTTCAAGTACACAAGAAACTCTTTCGCAAACATTTTCATTGGTCAGGAGTATGGAAACTATCACTATAGCAACCGAGAGCAATGTTTCAACAACAGCCGAATCCATGACCCAAACAACTCAAAGCATGGATAAAATTAAACAGAGTTTCTCGAGAATTGAGGATGTTATACAGGTCATCTCTGGTATTGTTAGTCAAACCAATTTACTCGCCCTAAACGCCACAATAGAAGCCGCCAGAGCGGGAGATCGTGGGCGAGGCTTTGCTGTTGTGGCTGATGAAATCAGAAGTTTATCTATCCGGTGTGATGAGTCAGCACGGGAAATTAAAGACGTGATCCAAAAAGGTTCGGCTGATGTTGATGAAGGTGTAGAAATAGTCTTACGCTCAGCAAATATTCTTGAAAATACAGCTAGCTCTGTTCAAGAAGTATCACAGCAAATTCATAATGTATCTGAGATGATTAATAAGTTAAATACTAATATGAGTGGTGTATCTGAGGCTACAGAAAATGTTGGGATTGAGAGTCAGCGCAATGTAATCTCTGTCACTCACCTTCTTGATTCTACGCAGAATTTGAGTGAAATAACCTCTAAACTGAGTAAAGTATCAATAAAACTACAAAGCGTGGTAAATAAATAATTGTCAGCTTGTGATTGATAAATAGTCAGGTAGATATACATGGCTATCTACCTGAGTTGTTACTTTTTAAAACTAATACCGTCCTTCTACCCTGTTACCTTTCGGACTAAAGCTCTGCTAACCATTCTTACTTTAGTGTTTAATGGCAGGCGTTTTAAATTCGTGCCAACAATCCCTTTGGTAAAACGCGTTTGCTTACTATAGTCAACATTCACATCCAAAATGACAGGTCTATCACCTTGAGACAAAGACCAAGCTTGGTTTAGTTTTGATTCTATTTCTTCGTTAGTATCAATTCGTATGTACTCTGCGCCTGTTGCTTGTGCCACACCTTTAAAGCGCGTACCCGGTAAGACAGTACAGGTCTTACGATTGTAAGGCACTTGTTGTGCTTGAGATATTTGTGATAGTTCACCGTCATTGAATATAGTGAATATCGCCCCTAGGTTATTTTGCGTTGCAGTAATAATTTCCATGCATGTCATCAAAAATGCGCCATCTCCAATTATACTGACCACATCTTTTGATGGGTTTAATAGTTTAGTCGCAATAGTCGCTGGTACGGCATACCCCATGCAATTAAAGTCTGTGGGTGAGATCATGCTTCGAGGCGTATTTATTCCCATCAACTCAGCGGTTAGGAAGGTGTGATTTCCATCGTCAACTACTAGAAATCCATCATCAGGTAATTTTACTCGAAGCGCATCGAAGAATTTGGCAGGATTCACTTTATCCTTACAATTATGTTTGTACCACTCGTCTTTATAAGCTTGTTTATCTTGCTTAATGGCGGCCATAACAGCATTTCTTCGTGATTTAATTTGATTATCTGAATGATTAATTCGACTTTCTAGCTTCTTCAAAAGCAAGGGTAATAAGTCATTTGCATCCCCTTGAAGTGCTACCTTGGCAGGAAAATTTAAATTTAATACTTTTGGATTAATATCGATATGTATTAAATTTTCAGGAACTGTCACTCCAAAACTCCCCGTTCCGATTTCGCCAAAGCGCGTACCTATTGCAAGCAAAGCATCACATTTTGAAAAAGCATTGGTCGCAGCGGGTACTGCTGCAGGACCAAAACTCATGCCGGTATGTAGAGGGTGATTGGCAGGGAAAGAGCTTAATCCTTGTAAGGTAGTGGAAACAGGTGCACCTAGAAGCTCTGCAATTTTAATCGTTGTATTACAGACATCAACAGCGCCCCAGCCCACAAAGATACCAGGTGATTGAGCTTGTATTAATAAATTTACTGCTTCATCAAGTTCAGATTCATATGATGGTACTGATTTTTTCGGCGCATCTACCAGAAAATCGGTGTAGGTTTGAATGCTTTCTACTTCTCCTGTGTACAATTGAATATTTACAGGAATTTCAATAAAGACTGGCCCTGGTTCGCCTGTCGTTGCAATTTTGTACGCAGCATAAAATGTACTCACTATTTCAGCTTGAGTCTCTACTTTAAACGTTGCCTTAGTAATAGGCTTCAACATTGCGTGTTGATCCATATCATGCAGTTGGTATTCGAAATCTGAGTCACTTCTGACACCACCAGAGATTACCAGCATGGGGATGCCGTCTAGAAAAGCCTCACCGATGCCACTTGCAGCATGCGCTGCGCCTGCAGCAGGTACAATAAGTAATGTACCAATCGAGTTGCTAGTTCTACTGACGGCATCAGCCATGAAAGCGCCGCAACCTTCATGCGTCACAAGCATGGGCTGAATTTTTGGTGATTTATTCAACTCATCATATATTTCAGTATTATGAACACCGGGTATACCAAAGGTATGCGTGACTCCAAGTTGCTCTAAAGCATGTCTAACTAACCAGGCACCTGTTTTTTTCATTTTTATATTCCCCTAACATCTTTAAATCGGACTGTCTTAAATACAGGCACGACATGATAATGGCTTTATTGAGTTATTGAACTTGCGGCTGTACGTGCTGTTAATATACAACCAGCTAGAAATGTCCCTTCCAAGGATTTAAAACCACTGGCACCGCCACCTCCAAAGCCAGCTGCCTCTCCTATTGCGTATAAGCCTTTTATAATATCGCCTTCAGAACTAAGTACTTGGCTTTCTAGATTGGTTTGTATTCCCCCTAAACTCTTGCGTGAGATAAGCCTTAATTTTACAGCTATAAGAGGACCAGCACTTTCGTTGAGTATTGCTTTAGGCTTGCATGTTCTCATTTTATCAGAACGCCATGCTCGGGCTTGCTGAATTCTTCGTAACTGATCATCATTCCATAATGCTTTACCACGATTTATCATATCGTCGTAATCTTTAATAACATGCTCTAATTCATGAAGCTTGATGCTTTGATCATTGTTTAAATTATTCATTTTTGTAACCAACTCGGGTAAATCATTGGCTACAATAAAATGATCACTTTCATCTTGAAGTTGTTTAATTAACTTATTGTTTCCTAGTAACACTTCATTCAGAAATGAAAATAGCTTCCTGTCCTTAATAGATTTATTGTGCTCAGAACCTGAAATGGCAAACTCTTTTTTGGCTATACGCCAATTTAAAACTTGCCAAGTATATGGTTTTTCTAATTGAGAAACTCGTCGGCATAGTTCGTTGGTATCAAAGCCTGTCATCAAGGGTTCAGGTCCAATTCGTTGACCTGTGTGATCTAGCCATAAAGCGGATTTACAAGGAATAAGACTAAGACCTTGGTCTTGAAAAGTAGCCTGAGGGTGTGGAATTCCTGCAGCGTAATTCCACATTTTATCGAGGTGGGTTACATTGGCACCCTGCTTTTTAAGTACATCATGAATTAAGCCGTCTGCAAACTGGTGCGAACCATTCAACATCTCACTTGGTGCTTCTCCCCAAGGTTTGTACCAGTTTTCACGTACTTTTTGAAGATTACCCGTAATTCCACCACATGCAGCAACAATATGTTTTGCACGAAATTCCTTCTGCTCACCGGAGTGTTCATCAATAACCAAACAAGCTTTTACTTGATTGTTTTCCTTGGTAAATTCAAATACTTTATGCTTAAAAAGCATTTTGAGTTTATCCCTGTTTTTATGTGACTTAAGTAAATTTACGAATACTTCTACAAGTCGATACCCTGTACCCCAAATCACATGGTAACGAGGAAGACTATTGCCGTCGCCCTGAAGGCCTCTCTCAACCCAATTTACAGCGGGAAAAAATTTCACGCCATGATCTACTAACCATTGATATACATGTTCGGCACTGTTTTGAATATAATAATCAGCCCACTTCTTTGGCCAATAATCCGATTCATCAAAATTAGCAAAGGAATACCAATCTTTGCGAGCAATGTCAGTATTATCATGTATACCCATTTTTCGTTGAAGAGGCGTATTGACCAGCGCCATTCCGCCAAAAGAAAGCTTAGCTAAACCTCCCAGGTTTTCTTCAATATCCCTATCTAGAATCGTAACAGACATGCTTTTATCTAAGCATTCATATGCGGTGATAAGACCAGCTATCCCGGCACCAATGATGACTACCTCGCTTGTTGCTGAATTCATAAAGCCTCGCTTGTATTTGTAATTGTCTTTAGAAAGTTATGAAACTTGAAGATTAAGTACCCATTAAATAAACTCATGAAATAAGTTTGTCATCTTTTGTAGTAAATATGGATAGTAAAATTAGCCTAATTGGTTTTTAATGAAATGAAGATCATCAATGAGAAGATATAATGAGCGAGCTCGATAAGTACATTAGTCAAATTTATCGATCAACCCAAGACGTCAATATTGAGCATTATCGTGAGTGGGCGCTAAAAGAATTACAAAACCTAATTCATTTCGATGCAGCTATCTGGAGTACCGGACATTTAAGCACCCGAACCTTTCATACTCATACAACACTTAACTTGCCAACAAACTTTCCTGACACCTTACTTGAAAATCTGTCCATCAATCCGATCAGTAAAAGCCTATTTAACAATGTTGGTGAACCTATTGATATGGCGGATGTTATTTCTGATGACTTGTTTTATGAGTCAGATATATATAAATTTGTTTTCAAACCTAACAAAATTGAACGTATTTTAAGTTCGATTGATATTGCTCCCAGAAGCGGGATATATACCTTACTTTCAATCTATCGAAATGACCGCTCTAAAAAATTTGATACCGGCGAAAAGCAGGTATATCAAAAAGCATTATTTCACCTAAAAGAAGCAGCCTCTCATGCATGTATGATCAGTCTAAAAGATAAAGATGATGCTAATATCGCCCATTATGCTATTTGTGATAAACATGGCGTTTACCATGAGGTTGAACCCATGTTTATAGACATGCTTCATGACTGTTTACCAAATATTGAGACACAAAGTTTACCGCCCGAACTGCTCGTTGAAAACGAGAGAAAAATATTAGGTGAGCAAATGATACAAAGTCGGAGATTGGGCGATTTGTTTCGAGTGAGTATCCGGCAGGTCAAGCCTATAGATATTCTGACACCTCGGGAGCAGGATGTAGTAAGGGGTGTAACACAAGGTATGAGTTTTAAACAGATCGCCAAAAGAATGGACCGCTCACCATCCACAGTATCAAATCACCTTTATAGAATTTATCAGAAACTAAATATAAACAATCGCTCCGAACTAGCAGATTTAATAAAACAGGGCTAAACAATACCGCGTGTATTCAAAACCGTTGGGTTCATTAAATGCAATCCTCTCTAAAAAAAGTTTTAATTAGCAAGCTTGATATGAATCATGTCTCAATTCTTTTTAAGAAGACTACAATGAATATATGACTATCCAACTAACCGTTCAAAATAACAGTCTTGGAGGCATGTTATGAGTCAATATAAAAACATATTAGTTGCAGTGGAATGTGGGCAAGATGCAAAACTGGTACTTGCTAAAGCCGCTTCATTTTTACGAGATGAAGAGGATATAAAGCTTCATATCGTGCATGTTGTTTTAGATTTAATTGTTGCTGACTGGGCTGGAAGCCCGGGACAAATTCCTCCTCCATTAGATCAGGAGGCCTTAGCACAATCAGGTGCTGATTATTTAAAACCACATATCGAATCAGCTAACCTTGATCCAAATGAATTAATTATGTGCTTTGGCCCGCCTGCTCAAACAATATTAAAGCAAGCAGATAATCTAAATTGCGACCTTATTATTGCAGGAAGTCATAGTCGGCACGGTCTAGAAGTACTACTCGGTTCTACAGCACATAAAATACTTAATTTAGCTAACTGTGATGTATTGTTGGTTAGATGTCCGAAAGATAAATAAATCCTTACTCATCTGCCATAAAGAAGTAATTAGCGATATTTTGTTTTCCCATTCTTTTGAAACAGTCTATCCCAAAAATATTTTGTGACTAACAGTCACAAAATATTTTGTTTGTGGCAAAGTGTATTCACTCCCATAAAAAAAATAAGTGAACTACTATGCTCTCATCCGTTATAAAGCCCAGTACACGCATCCAACTAGCTCAATGCCATACACCTATTCTAAAAGAAAAAGGTCTGCCATTACTTGGTAGTCTGCCAGAGTTTGCTAAAAGTCCCTTAAACTTTTTTAATCGCCTAACTCTTGAGTACACCGGCGTCGTTGAATTTAGTTTGGCGACTATGGATGCGGCACTTGTTATTGACGGAGATATAGCACATAAAATACTCGTCAAAGAAGCTAAAACCTTCAGGAAGGGTGATAGAGATATCCAAATAATGGGCACTATTTTAGGTAATGGACTTGTTACTAATAACCATACTACCAAACATAAAATACAACGTAAATTAGTTCAGCCAGGCTTCCATTTCAGGCGCGTTCAGTCATATTCAAAAATCATGAGTGATTATACGACTAGCTATATAGATAGCTGGCAGGATGGTAGAAGAGATATCAGTGATGATATGTTTAAGCTTACCATGAGCATAGTCTGTAAAACCTTATTTGATATAGATATGGAAAGCATAGAAAAAGATGCTGATGATATTGGTCAAACAATGAAAGTTGTACAATCTTCTATTAATTCAAAATTCAATCAGCTCTTTTTTTTACCCGACTGGGTACCCACGCCAAACAACATTAGACTCAACAGGGCACGTAAAAAACTCTATTCAACAATAGAAAGTATGATTCATTCCCGTCAGCTTGAAACCTCGCCTCCTACAGGTCAAATAAAAGACTCACCAAAAAGAGACTTAACTAAGGCAGATCTTAATGACAAAGGCGATATGATGTCTATGTTATTACAAGCTAAGTACGAAGATGGCAGTAGTATGGATACAAAACTTGTTATGGATGAACTTATAACATTATTTGTTGCTGGTCATGAAACTACTTCAAATGCTTTGAGTTGGACGTTTTACTTACTTGCACAGCACCCAGAAATTCAACTAAGATTACAAACAGAATTAGATAGCGTACTGCAGGGTGCTGATGCCGATTTTTCACATTTAGAACAGTTAACTTACTGTGAAATGGTGGTTAAAGAATCGATGCGTTTGTTGCCACCGGTTTGGACATTAAATGCACGGCAAGCCAACGAAGATATCGTTGTGGGCGATTACTTCTTTCCTAAAGATAAAGTGGTGTTTATTTCACCCTACTCTAATCATCGCAACCCAAAATATTTCAAACAACCAGAAAACTTCGATCCAGAACGTTTTTCACCTGAAAATGAAAAACTGATCCCTAAACACGTTTATATCCCCTTTGGTGCAGGCCCACGCGTTTGTATTGGACAATCATTTGCAATGATGGAAGCAAAAATTATTCTGGCAAGTATAATGCAACGTTTTAGCATTACTCTGGATAAGCAGCAAAGTTTTGACCCCTTGGCTCAAATCACTTTATCTAATGATGGAGGAATGAACATACACATCAGAAAGAGATAAGCTAATTATTAGCTTTTCTCTTAAATAAGAGGGAACGTCATGTCTACAGCCATGGCTCGACATATATTAGTGAGTGATAAAGAAGAAGCTGAAAAACTGAAAGCGAAACTAGCTAAAGGTGCAGACTTCGAATCACTCGCGAGGAAATTTTCTCAATGCCCTAGCAAGAAGAAAGGTGGCGACTTAGGGGAGATTCGTAAGGGACAACTGGTTAAACCGGTAGAACAAGTTATATTTAAACAAGCACTAAAAGTAATTCATGGACCTGTAAAGTCAAAATTTGGGTATCATCTGATTCAAATATACTATCGAGCTTAAACTTGGTCCTAACTTAAACTTGGTCCTAGCTTAAACTTGGTCCTAACTTAAACTTAGCCCTAACTAACTACGCTCATTAAATTGCTAGTTTGAAATATCCTGCTGAACATTTTGAATATTATATCAGCAGAATATTTAAAGTTTGGATCTCGTTAATTAGCTGCGTTAATTATCTAATCGCAAGCACATCCTGTGTCATTTTTACCAAGACATTCTTTAGTGTATTCGTTATACCGCTCTTCTACAGGTAGAAAACACCTACTCTGCTCATCATAAGCCTTAATATTGCCCTCACCTATGTCATAAGTCCACGCATGTAACTGAACCTTATTAGTCGCATATCTTGCTGCTACATAAGGATGCGTCTTAAGGTGCTGTAATTGTAAAAGAACATTCTCCTCTATCAGCATGGTCAATTTTTCTTCAGGGCTTAAATTAGGTGCTTTTTCTTCAACAATAAAGTGAGCGGCCTTTGCATAACTAAGCCACTTACTAACATGAGGTAGGTCTGCAACTTTTTCAGGATTTAATACGGCTGTTAAAGCTCCGCAGTCTGAATGGCCACAAATAATAATGTGTTTAACTTTAAGTACTGCAACTGCATATTCAATGGTGGCGGTTATACCACCTGTATAGTTGCTATGAGGAGGAACAATATTACCTGCATTTCGGCAAATAAAAAGCTCTCCAGGTTCTGTCTGAACAAGGAGGCTCGGATCTATTCTTGAATCTGAGCATGTAATGAATAATGCTTCAGGATCCTGTCTTTTAGCTAATTTTTTAAATAACTCTTCTTTCTGTGGGTAAACTTCTGATTTAAAACGTACTATTCCACTCGTAATTTTTGGCATTATAGAACCCAATAAGACTTAACAGACCAAAATGATAGCCTTAAGCTATTCAAGATGGAAGCATGGTTTGAAAAAAATTTAAACCATTTAATTGTTCTTATGCCGCACATAAAAAACGGGCCTTAAGGCCCGTTTAAATAAAATTGTGGTGCATTAGTCTCGTGCACTGATCGTATAGCTTGAATCGGGGTGGTACTTAATATCCGACATGTAGATACTTCCCATAGTAGGGCCACTAGTATTCCCTTTCACTCTAATATTTTCCATACTAATCCGTTTTATCTCTGTAGGCATATAAAACTTCATCTTGCCGCCTTCAAGTAGTTCAATTTGAGGCCGCCCTTCTTGGTACTTCAAGCCTTCAACAGAGATATCTGCTTCGATTAAATTTGAAATAGGCCCAAGTCCTGCCATTGTTAAGGTTGTATCGGCAAGCTCGTAAGCAACTTGCTCGTCATCCTGCTCTTCAAATTCTTCATTATCGCGATATTTATGCTGAAAACCCGCGGCTATTCCGCCTGCGTTTTGTCCCATACTCAAGCCTAAACCAATTCCCGGCCCACCAAAACCTTGAGCATTTACACCTGATAGATCCTCATCATCCATCAATTGCATGCCACCAAAATTTCCAAGGTCTGCAACGGATAGTTCAACTTTATGATTTGAAATAGGCAAACCACCTGCTACCGGTGTAGCGGCCATAGCAATCATGGGCTGAAATGGTGCAGCAGCAAGTGCAACAAATGCAGCGGTATAACGATAACGTGACTGATGTTTTAGGGTTCTTTTTAGGTCTTTTTCTGAAATCCAGCCTTGTGAAATTAGCACTTCACCAAGCATCATCTTTTCTGATGCTTGAATTACAAGTGCACTATCCAATTGTTCTTCGGTGATATAACCGCGATTGACTAATAAGCGACCTAGTCTGGATTTTGCTAATTGTTCGTTACGAGTTGCCATGAATCCCCCAAGAATTATTTACGCACATTTGTTATAGACATTTCAGTACGTTAAATTAGCAACGTACACAGTGCGTCTTCATGGGATAAATAATGGACACTAATTAAAGATATGTATATTGGAGATTAATTTCGAACAGTAACAACATGTTATGCTATGTCTTATCTTGTGAATGCATAGGAAAATAACTTAAAATAGCTGAGGAGCTACTCCCTATAGCTTGCTGATTATAAAGAATTTTCTATAACTAATTTTCTACAAAGTTAATGAGGTTTGTAAATTACAATGAAATCTAATCCCTTAGGCCCTATTTCTATTTTTGTGCGTTATTTAACACTATTACTGTTAATTTCCTTTGGACAAGCGAATGCTGAAGAACAAAAGAAAGTTTACGCCACCATAAACACAAGTTTAGGCGCCATCCAATTAGAGTTATACAAGAACAGAGCCCCTAAGACCGTTGAGAATTTCATTCAGTATGCCAATACTCATTTTTACGACAACACCTTGTTTCATCGTGTAATTCCCGGTTTTATGGTTCAAGGTGGAGGCTTTGATGTATCTTTTGCAAAAAAACCAACTTTAGCGCCAGTGAAAAATGAAGCCAATGCATTTGTACCCAATGTAAGGGGAACTATCTCGATGGCGCGAACCAGCGATCCTCATTCGGCTACAACTCAATTTTTCATCAATGTTGTAGATAATGCTAGCCTTAATAAAAATGCCAGGAGTGACGGTTATGCAGTTTTTGGAAAGGTAGTTAATGGTATGTACATAGCAGATGAAATTTCTAAAGTTAAAACTACAAGTCAAAACTATATGCAGAATGTCCCTGCTACTCCTGTCATCATTAACTCTATCGTTATCTCTGATGCCTTGAATAAAACCCAGGAAAAAACAAAAAAGTAGTCATTGCTTTAAATAACAAATAGCAATCAAGACTTTGAGTAGTTAAGCAGTGAATAGTCAAATACTAAGTAGTTCTTAATATGAGTAAGAGTGAGATAAAGCCGGTAAAGTTAATTTGGGAAAAAAAAACTCCTTTATCAACTCAACATGAAGACTTCTATTTCTCTTTAAAAGACGGCCTTGAGGAAACTGAGTATGTATTCCTCAAGGCTAATAAGCTTCCTTACCAATTCACTCAAGGTGATTTAAAAAGTCCGTTTATTATTTCTGAGACGGGTTTTGGAACAGGTCTTAACTTCTTAGCTACTTGGGATGCCTGGCTACAAATACCCGATAAAAAACGTCCACTACATTTTATATCTATTGAGAAATACCCGCTTACTAAAGCAGATCTAAAGCAGTGTTTAGACTGTTGGCCGCAACTAGAGCATATTAGCTCGCAGCTAATCGACTGTTACCCCTACCTTATTAATGGTCAACACCAAATACATTTTGAATCAGGCCAAGTATGCCTCACGTTAATATTTGGTGATGTAAATTCCGTCCTATCTAATTATAGGTTTAAGTCTGATTGCTGGTTTTTAGATGGATTCTCGCCTAGTAAAAATCCATCCATGTGGACAGATCATTTATTTTCATTAATTGCAGAGTACTCACATCCAAAAACAACAATATCAACATTTACAGCTGCAAGTATTGTGAGGCGAGGCCTTGAAAAAGCTGGTTTTGATGTGACTAAACCGCCAGGATTTGGCGCCAAGCGTGAAATGATAACAGCCAAACTATCAAATAAAATACCTTCGGATTTGAATGTAGGACTAAAAAATTCTAAATTCAACTGGTCAATCCCTAAGCCTATTGAAAAGAATGAGCATCGAGATAAAATCAAAACAGACTTTGATGCAATTGTGATAGGAGCTGGTCTTGCTGGGATATCAACAGCAGCTGCATTGGCAGAATCAGGTCTGAGTGTAGCGCTTGTTGAGGAAAAACCTACACCAGTATCAGGTGCAAGCGGTCAATCGCAACTGGCAATGTATGCAAAATTCCCAACTGAAGAAAATAAGTTATATCATTTTATTGCGCATTGCTTAAGTTATAGTCAGCGATATTACACCCAACTGCAATTGAAAGAACTTACACACAGCTTTTGGTACCAAACAGGCTTACTTCAATTGGCCTGGAATCTCAAAGAAAGTACCAAACAACTAAAATTTATTCAAAATACATCTCTACCTAGTGAGTTTATTCGCCAAGTAAGCACTGTAGAAGCCTCAGAATTAAGTAAGCTAAATACAGAATGCGGTGGATTATGGTTTGAAAAAGCGGGCTGGCTTGATCCAAAAAACTATGCCCAATCTTTGCTTATAAATACTAAAATAACTCAGATCTACGATACAAATATTACACACTTAACCCAGCAAGTTAATAGTGAAGTTTGGACATGTTATACAAAAGATAGTTCTTTTACGGCAAAACACGTTGTTGTCGCGAATTCAAATAAAGCAAAAACATTTGAACAACTGAGTCATCTACCAACCAAACCTCTTCGCGGTCAAGTGACTTCAATCAAACAGTCAGATTTGAATCCTGCAAACTGTGTTGTATGTGGGGAAGGATATTTATGTCCGAAAGTAGGGAGCTGGCATCATTTTGGGGCCACGTTCGACCTAGACAGCAATGAAGACAATATTAAAGAAAATGATAATCAAAAAAATATTGATAGTTTACAAAAGTGGTTTCCAGGTTGGTTAAGTAATATACAAGCCTCTTCTGGAGAAATGAAAAGCAGTGCAGGATTACGCTGCACAACTCCTGATTACCTACCAATTGTGGGCAAAGCACCTATATACGATGTGATGTTACAAGCATTCTCTAAATTAAGGGTCGGTGCTAATAGTTGCAAACACTTGTATGGCCACTACTATACAAACCTTTTTGTAAACACTGGCCACGGGTCGAAAGGGCTATTTACAACGCCACTTGCAGCAGCATACATAAGAAGTGAGATATGCGGTGGTATCCCCCCCTTCAGTGAAGAGCAAAAAGCGATGATTTCACCTTCACGATTTATCATTAAACATCTTAAACAAAGAAGAATTTAAGCGCTTTCATGTAAGTAATTTTTCCATTAAAGAATAAGCGACTAACGGAACCAGCGTACTTTAAAAGTTTTACCTTTGATCTGGCCATGGCTTAATTTTTTAACAGCCGTTTTTACGACGGAGTAGTCAACTGCAACATAGGCTTTATTTTCAAGCAAGGTTATTTTACCTACTTTTGAGCCATCAATGCCCTTATCGCCAGTTAATGCGCCTAGAATATCGCCCGCCCTTACTTTTTGTCTCTTACCGCCATCAATTTGAATACAAGCCATTTGAGGGTAGAATTTTTTCTCCCCAAGAATCTCTGCTGATGGTAATGACTCTGATACGACTTTAAGTCCGCTTGATTCTTCAAGAATAGCAATTTTATAGCTTTCTTTCTCGCTATATAAAGAACAAGCTAAGCCTTTATTTCCTGCACGTCCTGTTCGACCAATTCTGTGGGTATGAACTTCAGGGTCTCGTGATATATGATAATTAATGACAGCATCAAGCGCTTCAATATCTAGACCGCGTGCTGCAACATCCGTCGCAACTAGAATTGAGGTACATTTACTAGAGAAGTGAATTAATATCTGGTCACGATCTTTTTGATCAAGGTCGCCATGTATCGCCATGGCTGAAAATCCGTTTTCACGAAGTGCGTCCGCTACATCCTGTGCTTCTACTTTAGTATTACAAAATACAACGCTTGAAACAGGTTTGTGTTTCATTAAAATTAGCTGAAGAGTTTTAAGACGCTGCTCGTTATTATCTACTTTATAAAATTGTTGTTGAATACTACTTGTATCATGCGTGGATACGATTTTGACCATTTCTGGGTTAGTCATAATATCTTTTGAAATTTGCTTTATTTTATCCGGGAATGTGGCACTGAACAGAAGTGTCTGTCTCTTTTTGGGCATGTGCTCGACAATCTTTTCCAATGAGTCCTGAAAACCCATTTCCAGCATTCGGTCAGCCTCATCAAGTATATAGGTAACCACCTCTTCTAAATTCAATGATCCTTTACGTACATGCTCTTCTACTCGCCCAGGTGTGCCGACAATGATGTGTGCGCCGTGTTCAAGGGATCCAATTTGAGGTCCAAATGGTTTACCTCCACATAAAGTCAGAACCTTGATATTATGTATTGATCTAGCTAAACGTCTAATTTCTTTGGCAACCTGGTCAGCAAGCTCTCGCGTTGGGCAAAGCACTAGAGTTTGTATCCTAAAACGTTTAACGTTTAATTTTTCAATAAGCCCTAAGCCAAATGCAGCTGTTTTACCTGAGCCAGTTTTTGCTTGAGCTATCACATCTTTCCCTTCAAGAATGAGTGGTAAACTACTTGCCTGAATAGGGGTCATATTCTCATAACCGAGTGTAGTAAGATTCTCGAGCAAAGCCGAATTCAAGTTTAATGTAGAAAAAGAAGCTGCAGTCAAAAGGGGTATCCTTGAAGGGTTAATCATAAAATCGGCTATTGTATGTCATTTAGCCAACAAGTCATAACGCAATGCGAGGAAGAAAGTTTTAACTTAGGCGGGATAAATAGGCCGGCCAATTGAAACTGGGGCCAGGATCTGTTTTTCTACCTGGAGATATATTCTCATGGCCAGTTATACGGCTGCTAGTAATGTTAGGGTACTCGCTTTGAATTGCCAAAGTTAAATGATGCAATGCGTCATATTGTATAAGCTCATAAGGAATTATGTCTGTCCCCTCTAATTCGATACCAATGGAAAAATCATTACAGTTTTCATTTCCACAATAACTGGACTGCCCCGCATGCCATGCTCTATTTTCACATGAAACAAATTGCTGGATTTCTCCGTTTCTTTTTATTAGAAAATGTGAAGAAACTTCTAAGCCCTTAAGTTGTTCAAAATAACTATGGGCTTCATAAGGTAACTGGTTAAGAAAAAACTGCTCAATGTAATTATTACCAAACTCAGAAGGAGGTAAGCTTATATTATGTATAATTAATAAGTTTACGACCTGGTCGACAGGGCGAAGATTAAAATTTGGCGAGCTAAATTTAGTGGCCTGAACAAGCCAGCCATCAACTATATTCATATCAGGGTGAAGGTTTTCCGCGTAGACTTCCGATAACAGATTCTAAAGCACGATCAAATAATAAACCATCATTGAGTATTTGAATACTCCCTCTTCTTAATTCTACAACGAGACCCATTTTTGTTTTTTCTGCTATTTTTACACCAGAGCGATTAACAAAAATATATTTACCTGTTGCTTTAATGATGGCCGCTAACTTACATCTTTCGGTTTTACTTTCATTAGTAAACTCAAACCAGCAACCAACAGAAAAACGACTGACCTGCTGGATAAAAGGGTCGTTTTCATCAATTTTTATTTCAAACTCAGTACTAGTGTTATCAGCTGAGTCAACTAAAGGCGTCAGAATAATTTCTTCAGAAGAAGTATCTTGAATTTTATTTGGTACTGAATTGCTTGGTACATTTAATGTATCTACATCTGAATGATCTGTACAGGGATCCGCTTTATCTTTTTCGATAAGTTTTTTGTCGTCAAAGTGAGGATTTGATATTTGTTTGAGTTGTTCAAATTCAGCAGTAATATCATCGCTCTCGTTTAGGAAGTCAGAAGCAAAACTTTCTTCATATTCCACATCTGGACTAATGTCCTCATTCACGTCAACTCTTTTAAACATGCTTATGATATTGACGTGCTCATCTTCAAGTTCACTGAGAAATTTTTGTGCTTTGAAATCGTCAAACGATATTTGCGTCAAACCCTCTCTAAGTCGAGTCATAACTGAGGGGATTAAATTAAGTATTTTTTCACGAGCATTACAATCAGATGTGTCTGGTGTCACTGTTCTGATCAGATCTTTGACTAAATCGAGAGATGAACTCCAAGCATCACTCTCTTCTCCATGCTTGAGATGTTGCAAGATCATCACTCTGCTCCAAGCTTCGCTTAAAATTTCAATTACAATTTTTGGAATTTGCTGCTGAGGGTTTAGTTTGTTCTTAAGTTGCTGATTTAAGTTCTTTTCTACTATTTGTTTCGCAATATTAGCAGCAGCCTTTCCTCGCTCTGAGTCCTTAGTTCTCTGTTCAACAAGCTGTCCTCGGCGTGCTTCTAAATCAGTAAACGAACTGAAATCAACAAGTAATTCTTCAAATAGCGAAATATTGTTATCAAAGTCCATTAGTATTTTGTTTACTAAAGCTTCGATTTTATCTTTTAAGCGATCAGGTTTTCCTTTGACTTGTTCATTCCAGCCAAGTCCAGCCGAAGCAATTTTGTTTAGAAGTTTACGCGCCGGATGCCCTCCTCTATCGAAAAAACTCTTGTCAAGAATCGCAACTTTCAATATCGGAATTTGTAATCTTGAGATTAAGGCCTTCATAGTTGGTTGTAATTGACGATCATCCAAGATGAAGTCAAACAGCATTGACACAAGATTAATTACGTCAGTATCTAGGTCAGAATAGGTTTTCGAGTTTTCTTTGTTGCCTACCTTTTCATTCAATAACTGCTTGAAGTCGATGTTTCTCGGTGAAGTATGTCCATCAATTAACGTTTCTTGAGCAACATTTACAGAATTATTTTGTAAATTTGATAAAGCAATGACAAGATCATTTTGTGTAATCGGTTGAACAGAATTGTGGTTACTAATTTTCTGCCCTTCAAAGTCATTCATATGCATGAGAGAGCGAATAGCTTCAAACTGACCTTCATTAATACATTGCTTAGAATTTAATACGGGAATTTGACCCGCTCCTGCAGGTTGGAATACTGGCTCATCAAACAGACTTCCAGGTACCGTCATTTCGTTTATATTGACACCTGAATCTTTGACTGTTTGATGCTGTCTAAAGGTTCCAGAACTTGGTTTAAAATTCGTTTTTTTTAGGTCTGGCAAGACGCCATGCTGAATCAAAAATTTATTGGCATCTATGTATACCTTTGGTAATTCGGATAATACATATTTTTCGAACAATTTAAATACAACCAAACGGGCTTTAAGCTCAATATTTAAATCTTCACAAGCAGTTGCGAAAGACTGACAAATAAATCCAGGATTAAGCGGCATTTGAGTTTGACTCACTTCAATAGGCAGCATCAAGCTGGCAAATCTTGCGTGCAAATCATCAAACTGCTTACCTACGGAATTATTAAGCCGAGAAGCCATGCCTTCTATCGTGACATTTAGCTCTAATTCATCATTTTGTATTAGAGTTATGTCTTCAAAAGTATCTTTCAGCTCTACCGGCGTGTCTTGTGGTGTAATTTGCCCCACTTCGTTAAAAGATTTAATTAGTGACCTGATAAGGTGTGTAGCAACTTGCCTTTTTTGTAGCCTTAACTCCCGCATTGCATCAAAGAAAATTGCCTGGTCACCATTTGATCCCGATTTATCAGCCATTGCAAATAGAGCGTCATCAGCATTATCGAATAACTTGCGTAGTGAGTCCTTTAAAGAGGTTTTAGTAAGCTCTCTTAACTTTATCAGTACATCAGGAAGAGGCTTTATATGCCGATCACTAGCCATATCTCTACCGCCGTGTATGCCTACAATTTTTGCATTGCCCATGGTCTCTGCCTTAAAGTGTCAACTTTTTACTATATTTAACATTATATGGCGTCATTAAAGTGTCGACTGTGACGTTTTGTTTCTGCGAGACCTGAGTCACAAAGAAAATTTCTATAAATTTAACCAAGCGATAAAGTCTCTTTTCACTTTTAGACTAGTGATGGAAAGCACCTTAAGTAAAGCCTGTTAAAAATACACCAAAGTAGACTGCCACTTTTAAACGGTTAAACTCATTCATTTTTTTGTTAAACTGAATGTCAGTTTCTTAAGTATTCATAATATGTCACAAGATATAAATTCAACATCCCGAAAGACAGGGAAAATAATGTCTTTAATTGCATGGTTTATCGGTATAGCTTTGCTGACTCAGTTTTTTGCTGCACGCGAAGAGAGAGCGCGAAATCCTAACGCCGATTTTCACAGCACATTTAACACGCAAAAAGCTGAGATTGTCTTAGAGCAAAATAAACAGGGTCATTATGTCGTCGACGGCCTCGTCAATTCTATTCCTGCAAATTTCATTCTTGATACTGGTGCAAGTGATGTAGTAATCCCGGCCGACTTATCAAATACGTTCAAATTAAAAGGTTTAGGTTTCAGTCAAGGCATAACAGCTAATGGAACCATTATTGTCGAACAAACAATCATTGAAGAGCTTAGCATTGGAAGTATTAATCTATATAATGTGCGCGCGAGCATTAACCCAGGAATGGTTAGCTCTCAGCCAATATTGTTAGGTATGAGTGCATTGAAACGTCTTGAACTCAAACAAAAGAATAATTTATTAACGATCACTCAAATCTATTAAAGCCATGAGCATGACAGAGAGACAAATGAATAAAGATTTACTCAATACTATCAAGCAAAATGTTGACGCTGCACTTCAAGAAGATATAGGTTCTGGAGATATAACAGCCCAGTTAATACCAGAGGATAAAACAACTTTTGCTAAAGTAATTTCACGCGACCGCGCGATCATATGTGGTCAGGAATGGGTAAATGAAGTATTTTCCCGAATTTCAAAAACGTTGAAACTTACTTGGTTGGTAGATGAAGGTCAGGAAGTATCACCAAATGATGTGCTATTTACACTTGAAGGCCCTGCTCGAGCTATTCTTACGGGTGAAAGAAGCGCACTTAATTTTTTACAAACACTGTCAGGAACGGCCACAGTGAGCAATGAATATTCTAAGCTTGTTTCACATACACAGGTGAAGCTTTTGGATACCCGTAAAACGATCCCAGGACTACGAATTGCACAAAAATATGCTGTAAAATGTGGAGGGTGTCATAATCACCGGATTGGTTTGTATGATGCCTTTTTGATAAAAGAGAATCATATATTAGCTTGTGGCAGCATCGCTAAGGCAGTAGAAAACGCAAAAATCATTGCTCCCAACAAGCCTGTTGAAGTTGAAGTTGAGTCCCTTCATGAACTTAGCGAGGCTTTAGTCGCTAAAGCAGATATAGTGATGCTTGATAATTTCTCAATTGAAATGCTTAAGGCAGCCGTTGAACAAACCAAAGGAAGAGCAAAGCTGGAAGCATCTGGCGGTATTACTAGAGATACACTGTTACCTATCGCTGAAACTGGTGTAGATTATATTTCGATTGGAGCGCTTACTAAAGACTGTTCGTCTGTAGACTTATCAATGAGAGTTGATAGCTGATCAAAAGTGACATTACATCCCGTAACATAAGACTACATTACGTATCATGCCGTTCTTAAGCTTAGGCTATAGAATGTAGTCAAGCGTATTTATGGTGTAAATTATACCATCACAAGAATATTCACGACTATTGTAAAATATAATTGCAGGAAGTTGCTTTTAGATAATGAATGCACATGCTTACAAGCTTGCCCCTAAAAAAAATTTCCGTTCTAAACATCCCTTCATTAGCTTAGCTGCAAGCTTTCTATTGATATCCCTATTACAATGGTTTGAGTACGCACTTCCTAGCATTGGCATACACATACCAAGTGAATTTAATCAAACATATATCTTATCAAGTGGCACTGTTTTAGCTGTCTTATTTGCGTTAGGGCCCATAGCTTGTTTTGCTTCAGTTCTTTCATTTTTAGTATTCGGTACAATTGGTTTTGCTAACGGTCAAGATAGTAGTTTTCTCTATTTCAAGCTACTCCAAGGCTTTTGTATAAGTCTACAGGCTCTAGTTATATATTTTTCATACTTTCGGACGCGATTAAAAGGTAACCCTTTATACACAAGTCATAATCTGATTCTCTATATCGGTTTATGCGCTATTACTTCAGGTATTTTGTCTATACCTCTAAGTCTTTATATCGAACAATCAATCATTACGCCTTCAGCTATAAACAGCTCATACATAAGCGTACTATTTCCAAATATAACGAGTTTACTAGTTATACCTGTCGTACTTTTCTCCTGGGAAAACCATTCTTCTCGTATAAGGCAGTTTACTCATCCTCTTGAATGGTTTGTATGGCTTTCAACTGCCACAGCGGCTGTCTATTTTATTAATATCTCTCAATATGGCTTTATATTATTGGTGATACCTTTACTAATGTGGTCATCTATTCGGTTTAATCAGTTTACTTGCTGCGTGACCATCCTGATAAGCACATTAATACTCTCCCCTGGTTTTACTTCAATAAGTAACACGCCTCCATTCGACTTGCTTCCTAACTACACGCTACAAGCTGCTTGGCTGCTGTTATTACTTTCAACCCTTTACTTTAGTGCGCTTCGTATAGATCAAAGAAAAATTGAAGTAAAACTTGAAGATATGGTTGAGCAAAGAACGTTAGATCTATTAAGCACCAACCAAGAATTAAAAGATGAGGTATTTATTCGGGAAAGAACCGAACTTTCATTAATAAATTCATCAAGAAGATATAAAGCATTATTTGAAACAGCGGGTATTCCAATCATTGTTCTAGATGCAAAATTTAAGATAAAACAATGGAATACAGCGGCAGAACTGCAATTTGGTTACACTAAAGAGCAGGTTTTAGGTAGTAACTTTATAGGGATATTTATACCTGAGAGCCTTCAGGATGAAACAGCCTGGAAGTTTACCAAAGTTATTGAAACAGGCATGAATAGAGAAAATCTTGAAACTCAGATCGAGAGCTCCGATGGCTTAACTCACACAATGCTTTGGAATATGAGCCGTTTTTCAGATAAGGATCAATCTGACCCTCTTAATCAGCTTTTACTCATCGGTCAGAACATTTCCGACATTAGAAAAACTCAAAATCAATTACACTATTTAGCGCATTTTGATGCACTTACCGATACGGCTAATAGGCGTTTGTTTGAGGATAGATGCGCGCAAGCAATACAGTCGTCTATGCGTCATAAGCACAAAATTGCATTAATAGGACTGGATATTGATCATTTTAAGCGAATAAACGATACCTTAGGGCATGATATTGGAGACCAATTTTTAATAATTTTAGCTAAACGTCTAAAGGATACTATTCGTAAAGAAGATACAATAGCAAGGCTTGGGGGGGATGAGTTTGCTATTCTACTTGCTAGTATCTCAGGTCGAGACGGAGCTGAAAAAGTTGCTCGTAATATATTAGAAAATATTACACAACCCGTCACAATTAAGGGGAATCAATTAATCGTGACTTCAAGTATTGGTATTGCCTTATGTCCAAATGA
>Ga0209290_1000182_pt1 | contig 58655 bp, 43 predicted proteins | sample EN1Hudsemesocosm_2_FD_184632 | JGI IMG/M metagenome (GOLD analysis project Ga0209290, IMG submission 184632) | Methane-oxidizing microbial communities from mesocosms in the Hudson Canyon - EN10B Hudson Canyon (SPAdes) (version 2) | ecosystem: Environmental > Aquatic > Marine > Cold seeps... | reverse complement strand
TTCAATCTGTTGTGCACCCACTGGGCATCCTGCAAAATTATTACCGACAGAAAAACAAATGGTATTGTCGCCAGAATAGGCGATATCGGGGTCAAGTACGGTAATGCTAAGTGTTTTCTCAATGGGGTCGAATGTTTTGTTGAGACTGGATACCACTACACGCACTTCATAAGTACCGGGTATTTCATAAAGATGCGCTGCGATAAAACCTTCGTCGGTATTCTTAGATTCCTCGTTAGTCGACCAGCGCTGCTCACTATCATCACCAAAATGCCAACGGTAACTAATATCTCGAATAGGATCCTGAAGCTGACCATTGAATTCCACTTTGGAAACGTCAAAGTGAACACCCAGCGGGGCAATTCCAGTTGTATTCGATGTAGTGATATCCACTGTCTCTGGTAGTGATGCGTTGACTGTACACACTGACCCCACCGCTATTAACAGCGGTAAATAATATAAACTACGTATTTTTTTCATGCCTGTTTTTATCATTATAGCCTCTCAAGTTTTTTCATAAATATTTGATATATATTTTGTTTTTATTGTTAGTTGACTAGCGCCATTTACAACTTAAATCTCACATCCATCACTGCCATAAAGTGTAATCATTTATCCTTTTAATTTTTCGCCTACTTCTCATAGGTAGCGATATTTAAGACGATAGAATTTCTGCATAATCTTACAAATGAAAAACCTGATGCTCTCGCATTAGTTTTTTCGTAAGCCATTAAATTAACTAGGATACTTTGCTTTTTCTAAAACGTATTGATAAAGCAATCCCTAGTTATTCGTAACATATTTTTGAGAAATGATATAACAGTAAGGTTTTTGTGCGCTTTCGCGAACCTGACAAACTATGACGAGAACCAGACAAACTAACAACAAGACGTGAATGCCGACCAATTCGGTTTAAATGTACCAAACTGAACCACATGCATTTTCGAATTGTCTATTGAATACTTAGTAGACCCTCACCATATTCATACCCTTGATCATCCGTCACAATAATATAGGCATCATTCTTCATATATTTTTTGAAATTAGTAATAATCCGACTGATATTTTTTAAGGTAAGAGACTTAAGTGATTCAGCATTTAGTGGTAAACCACTCCACGGAAGCTGAGCAATACTCTTGATAATAGCCACTGCTTTAATCGCATCATTGTTAACAAATGCACTTGATGATTCAATCGCCCCCATATTGATGTAGCGAGTCTGAGGGAACCTTTCTAAAACACCGTTCACTAATTCCAGTACGGGCAAATCCTTCAATGACTCACTACTAGAGGTAAAAAATTGATCGCGACCAAAGTCGTCTTTGTAATAGGCATCAATATGCGCATTCAGCCCACCCAACAAAATATTTGAAATTGTAGTAGGGATACCAGGCCCAGCTGCAATTAAATTATTACCAAGCGATGCAGAGAACCATTCACTCTGATTTTGAGAAAATTCAGAAAAATATTTACCATCTAACATTCCTTGTAAAATCACAGGCGTGTTTAATGAAATGGGTCCGTCTATATCTTCAGGAAGAATAATCACCCATTCCGCCTCTACACTCACATAGCTATACTTATCCACGGGTAAATTGGCTGAACCGATTGCGACAACAGGATCAATTCCGCCCTCATAAGCTTGGCTGCCAAGAATATCGTCAGGCGTCATTGCTTCTGATATTTTAACTGTATCTTCAAATACAACGGTTGAACCATCCGTCATCCAAAGATCCGCCATCGACGTGCTTGAAATGGCACAGCCGAAGAGTGAAATGCTTATCAATGTTGTAACTTTCATATCCTTTCCTTTTTGTATTTTTTAGAAAGGGTAAATTAATAGCTAAAACAAAATATAGATTGAACAGAACAGCTAATTATTGCTTAATATTTGTTCAGCGTAGAGCATAGCAAGATGTGCTCTTAATCCATATTAAGGTAATAACCATTTTGATATATTTGTTTGTCGCTTTTTGTTGAAAAAGTCAGACATTGTAGGTCGAAACATCCCCTTAAATGTTCGACTTAAATACGGAAGATCTGAAAACCTGCCACCTATGCATTATCAGTTAAAGAATAATCATCCAAGGTAGAATCAATTACGATTATAATTTTAACTAATCAATTCAGAGACAGATATAGCTTCAGCGGTGTCCACTATATTTAGAACACGATGTTGTAACTCTAAAAATAAAATCATGCAGGAGTATCGATGAACTAGCTTAAGGTTTACGAGTAAAGGCTTTACATCAACTTATGTGTCAGTGACAAGGATTAATGAAAAACCGTCTTTACACACTTCCGACTCTATCGCTGCGAATTTTTCTTCAAACTTGCTCTATCTAGCGCGTGAAGTTTTAGTTACTACAATATATTGAACATCATTGAGGTGTTTTATGACTTTAAAAGAAGATGTTCATGCACACAAATGGCTATTAAGTTTATAGCGAAACTCCTCAAGGTAAGGCGTGTAATTCAAAACGCTAGGAGAATATTCAAAATAAAAACACATATCAAAAACAAAGTAGACTCTACTGTATAAACAGCATTCACAATTAAACTAGTGAATTTATAACTATTTTTTACACGTGAGCAAGTATTATTTCGTCTATACATATCCCACCCTGTGGGTAGCCACTTTATTAAATTAATTAGACTAAGAATGCAAAATAGGAAAATAGCAACAGAGTTAAACTCATCTAACGCTACACTAGACCTAACCTTTTGGCTTAAAGGTATAACACCTGACAGACGAGTGTGACAAGCCTCTTAATTTCATAAGTTTGACATCCTATTTATTGAAGTTGGTATTTTAAGCACTTATCATCCTTTTTTTATAATCCAGGCTCAGCATTTAATCAGCAGCTTAGGGCCATTCCTTAATACATGGCTTGGCGAGAAGTAACTTAGAACCTTTCTTTCTCCAGACGTTTATTGGTTTAGCTGTAATTTTTTGGCGTCATTCTACTCTTTCGTTTCTTGCGTAATAAGTTTCATTATCTCAGAGAATAATTTAAATGTGTAAAAGCAGTTATATCAATAAGTTTAAAGCATGCTGGTTAGTCCTCGTTACAGTGGTACTACTCTCCCCTATTAAGGCCTCCGCAGCACTGAATTATTCAGTAGAATATCGCGTGCTAAGCCAATGGAATAGCGGAAGTATGGCGTCTGTTATTATTCAAAACACCGGAGATGAAATATTAACTGATTGGCAAGTAGATTGGTCCTGGGCTGGAGATCAACGCATTACGCATTCTTGGAATGCCGACGTGACTCAAACAGATGCTCATGTTGTGGCACTCTGTAAAGAGCATTTCTGCACAGTTAAGCCTGGCGAATCACAGGCATTTGGGTTTAATTTATCTTATACGGGGACTAATGAAGCGCCCTTAAAAATCAATATTATTCTTCCTTCTGCCCAAACTGAACCCGAACCCGCTATTGAACCTGAATTACCGATTGAGCCTGTAGATTCGACTGAACCTAGCTTACCGAACCATCACTGTGTATTAGCTAGCGAACCTAACGTTGAGTATGCCGTTAACAGCACATGGGGAAATGGGGGGATGTCAACGGTCGTGGTTCGGAATCATACCGATACTGTCGTTTCTGACTGGTCTGTGAATTGGAGTTGGCCTGAAGACCACAAATTATCGAACACCTGGAATGCTTCGGTTAGTCAAACTGGTACTCAAATCACTGCAGATTGCACCAACGATTTCTGTCAAATAAACCCTGGAGAAGCTAAGTCATTTGGTTTTGTTTTTTCTTTCAATGACAAGAATGCAACGCCAACAAATTTAACGCTAATCTCCACTAACTGCCAAGGAGATATAGATCCTAATACGTCAACAGACACCACACCATCTATAGAGCCAACGCCACCTGCAACACCTACATCTGATAATTTAAACTATGTTCTAGGCACCCAATCCATTGGGCCAAAATATAGCTTTACTAACGATCCTGTATTAGTTGAAACCGCCAAAGCCATTCGTGAAATGGGTTCAAATCTACTTAAAATTGCTTTATCACCTACTCTATATAGTGATCTGAGTGATTATCGATCATATGAATATCAATTTAAGCTCATGTTAGAAAAAGTTCCCGCGTTCAAGCAAGTGCTTGACATGGACTTCGCGTATTACATGTTATGGGTAGAAGACTCTGGCGCTTGGTTAGATAACAATGGCATGTCACAAGATGAACTAGACCTGCAATACCAGAAAATTTATGAGCTTACCGAATACTTGTTAACCCACTATAACGATTCCGGCAAAACATTTATGTTGGGCCATTGGGAGGGTGACTGGCAGTATGTTAACTTAAACGGTAACTACGATGACTCAATCGAAACACTTCCTGAACTGCGTACACAAGGGTTAATTGATTGGATTAATATTCGTCAGAAAGCGATTGAAGACGCTAAGGCCAACATCACTCATAGCAGTGTAGAGGTTTTACAATATGTTGAAGTGAATCGCGTCGCATCAGCGATGTCAGGTAAAGATAGAATCACAAACAAGGTGCTTCCTCACGTCAATGTCGACCTAGTGTCATATTCTGCCTATGACATCGTAAATAGTCATGATAACTACAATGATATGAGTCTATATCTCACCGAAGCACTCGACTATATTGAAGATAACTTGAAGCCAAAGGCCGGTGTACCCTTTGATAAAAGAGTATTTCTTGGTGAATATGGCTATGCTTCGTATTGGTTTTCATCTTGGGGAGATCAAGCTGGAAAAGTCCAAAATGATCTTTCAAAAAATGTGATAAAGGTTGCTTTAGAATGGGGAACCCCTTTTATTCTCTACTGGCAAATGTATGACAACGAATATGATAGCTGGGCAGAGGCTTACAAAGGTTTTTGGCTTATTGATGATAAGGGGGTGAAACAACCCATTTATTATACCCATCAGAACTTCTATACCGCGGCACAAGTTTGGGCAGACCAGTTTGAAGCCGAACAAGGCCGGAAACCAAGCGAAACAGAATTTCGCATTAAAGCAATTGAACTGCTAGACGAAAGCGCTAGCCAGACGATCGATCCTACAACTGGCAACACCTCTGCCAGCGGGGCTTCCAGCACCACAGGTACAGACTGCACGGGCACTAATTGTGAACTTGATCAGATTGGACTTTGGTTTTTTGGTGACTCGATAACCTATGGCCTTACCACGTTACCTTATAATGCGCAGGGGTTTCGCGCTCAAATTTGGCAAGATATGGTCAATGCAGCAGATGGTGCCTCACCCTTTCCTTTCACGATAACCAAGCCAGATGGTTTAATGACCATTAACTATTCTACGTCTGCACTAAAAGCAATTGGCACTGTAAGCGGGCCTTCCGCTGAAGGTTATGCGTCGCATAACAGCAAAAACTACTGGCACTCTGGTATTCCTGGCGCAACAACAAATGACATGTTGTGTTTCTTAGACCCTTCTTCTGCAATGGCAGAAGGATACCGTTTTAACAATTGTCAAGAATCACTTAATGCATTTAACGATGTACCAAGCGGTTCTTGTCAAGCATCTATAGTCAGTGGCGGTTGGTTGAATAATCCGAACTGTTACCTCAATCAAGAAATAACCACCAATCAGTCAATCATTGTGCCGCTACAACTGGGTACTAATGACATTACATTTTTAAATGCAAGCGGGGCACTAAATTGCTCACTACCGCCTCAGGCAGGCGACACGACGGCTACTCGCTTAAAAGCGGTAGTGACCGGTATTATCTCCCCACAAAATCATAAAGACGAAAGCACGCTTGTGGGGAAACTACACCGTTACTTAAACGACAAAGGTATTACGGATGAAAGAATCGCGTTTGTGATTTCTATGATTCCTAAAAGAACCAACAGTGATGGACAAGATCCATTGAACTATTGTACAGATTATTTTAATAGTCTGATTAAAGATAATGTCATCGGCTTAGGAGAAGCGAGTCATATTTTCTTGGCTAATCAAGGTAACGTAGTGCCTGAAGCCGATTCGGTTCACCCCACAACAGAAGGACATGCAACCATGGCCTGCAATTTATTATATGGCTATAGTAACCCCTTATTAGTGAATCGAAATTGCCCTATACCCAACATAATGCCTGAGCAGGGGCTACTTAAAGCATTGCAATCCGTTACCCAATAACATTGTCGTGAAAGAAATCTCCGCACAACACCACTAAGAGTGGCGGGTAGATATAATGAAATCATTAGGATTGATTCAATAGTTGCAAAGAACTAATGATAGCTAGATATTCAGAATATACCGTTTGAAGCAAGGCAGTATTCCCCCAAATATGTAGTGTAGTCACTCACCAGCCTGATCATAACCTACCTCTATATTTTCTGGCCAACTCGTATTTTTATACATTGACTGCTAGAGTTTTATACACTGAAATAATTAGTTTGGCGGGCACCATGCGCTACGATCAAATAATAATATTCCTGATAGTTTCGCTATTTACCTCCCCCCATACATCGGCTGAAATAAAAATAACCTTGGCTTCTGACCCTTGGGCTCCTTATATATTTGGCGAAACGGATGGTATTGTCAAAGGAGGTGTTCTGGTTGAGTTATACGACCAAATATTTTCTAAAATTGATGGTGTAGACGTTCAATATGAACTGCTACCTTGGAAGCGAGCACTGCTTGAGGTAGAAGAAGGAAGAGTTGATGGCGTAATGGCGCTACTCAAAAGTAAAGAACGAGCCCTTGTTATGGATTTTACAGAGCCCGTATTTGAAGGAAAAACTGTATTTTGGTACGTAAAATCCTTTCACCCTAAAGGAATCAAGTGGCGTAAGCTCACTGATTTACTTCCCTATCAAATTGGTGTCGTAGCAGGATATGAAACGACCAAAGTGTTTTCGAAGGGAGAAATAAAAGGCATTAAGTTTAATATTAATGAAATGATCCACGAGCAACAAATTTATAAAATGTTGCTATTAAATAGACTCGACATTATGCCCAATAACGAAATTTCAGCCAATTACACCTTTAGACAAAACGGATGGCAGAATAAATTTGCTGCCATGGACAAGCCCCTAAGCACCGATACGTTTTACATTGGATTCTCAAAAAAAACAGAAGCCAGAAAATTGATACCAAAAATTAATCAAGTGATTCAGGATTTTAGAAAAAAAGGACTAATAGAAAAAATTCTGAAGGGCAAAAATAATAAGTAATAACGTCAGCCGACGGTATAGTAGCTCAACACCAATTATCATAGTTGAGGCATGAAACAAAGTAATCTACGCTAGCCACAAAAAACAACTAAACAAACCTGGTAATTAAAAGCGATGAGTGGACTCCCACCAACCCACTTAACGTAGGATGGTGTCTACCAAAACAAAGTAACCTATACAATGACGTTCATGCTTCAACATACTGATTTGTAGTGCAACCAACAGCTAATATCCCTATTGACACCAATATGAAATACGCAAAATGTAAGCCCTGAAGCCCTACAATAAAGGGAGTAATAAAAAAGATTACTGCTGCAATTACATCGTTGAATAGATGAATATTCATCGGTACCAACTTAACGAGAGACGGCTTAAACTTCGTAATTGATGCTTGAATAACGAAGAAACAACTGCAGGTTATCGAAACGTAAAATGCTATTTTGCTATTAAAATACAAGCCAGAAAACACAGAATAACTGACACAAAACACAGCCAGTAGATAATCAAGATATCCGTGAATCTCACTGGGTAAAAATTTAAAACTCATGTACAACTCCATTTTTTGTACTATTAATATTCAATACATTGCATTAGTTTATTGCCCTTACAATACTCAGCCTAAACGATTTAACTAGATGGTAGAAAAAACAGCTTTTCACTCAACTTTTCTTTCTATTCTCTTGTGGATTTCAAGTAAATAGATACTACCAAAATCAAAACAGTATTTAAGTTGAATATATCTAGAAGGCTCAGCACGATTAACCTCACATTAGCTCAGTATCAGCTTTAACACCAATTCGCTGAGGTCACTTTGGAGGTCATTTCTTTGTTTTTTGATGGCACGCTCAGAACCGCTATGATCCTGCACCATTGCGCCGTCTATTAGTGAAGTAATCATTTTCGCCTGCCGTAATAGCTCCTGCTTGGAACGTTCTGGGTGCAGGGGTTTCAAAAAAATCATTAAGTCTTCATAAAAACCTTGGTAAATCTTCTGCTTCAGCAGTCGAAAACGTTCGTCGTAGAGGCTTCTTAGCGTAAGCACTAAGTATATTTTCCCCCTATCGCCCCCCCAAGAAACTAGTAAATCTCGGACGACTTTCAACATTTCCTCGTTCGTAGATGCGCTGACTAAAACGGCTTCATCTTCTTCCCAAGCTTCATAGATCAAAGCCTCGAGCAGGTCATCTCTGGTCGGAAAATAATATTGTAGATGTCCTAATTTTATATCCGCAACCATTGCGACTTTACGCAAAATCAGATTATCTATACCTTCATTAATAAGAATAGCTCCTGCAACCGACAGTACTTTCGCCTTTCGCAGCTGCCCTTTTGTACCGAGTTTAGGTTCTTTAACCCTGGATACGGGTGCATCGACTTTCATTTAATTTCCCTGTTATTAAGGAGTGTAAACGTCATCGGCATACACTGAAATGGGGCTGACTATTCTGAATAGGCAAACGAGATACTGCCAGAGTGCGGGAGAATAAAAGTGTGGCGTAATTGATATTTATACTCATAGTTCTCTGCTCCTCTATTCTTATGTATCGTCACCCTAATATCAATCTTGGGTCATGCAGGGTTTATTGAAGTGAAATGCTGACACCGTGCTGCCGCAATGTGGTCAGCGCGATATCAATATCTTCATGCCGCTCCGGGAACGTAATACCCTTATATGGAGCCGTGTTGCCGTTAAGCTTCAAGGCCCGCTCTAGTTGAATAATACCACCTAAAGCCGTGAGATGGGTCTGACCCTTTTTATCCAAGATTGTCACCTGGGCGGCTTTCGACGAACCATTGGCACTAGTGCCTTTAACGTTCACAAGTATTTCGTGTGGCCCACCCTCGCCAGGATTGTAGAGCAATGAGTGTCGTAATTTTTTAAACAGCGGCCTATTAATGATGCGCCAAAGCCCAGAACGCACTAGAAAAGACATAAAAGATACAGTGTATCTATCGTCGTAGGTGATGCGTGTCGACACACTCTTTGCGCTGCAAATCATCGGCAAGGTGAGCTGGTCGGGCGTATCGAAGCGGTAGGTTTTGGCACTGAAGCCACTATCAAAATTAACCCGCTTCGGTTCAGTTATTGGCTTAACCGATCGGATATTACCACGATCATAGACGTCGAAGGGGGTACCCAACTGATCGACATATTCAATTGAATTTGGGCCGGCTTTATCCTTGAGAGAAAACAAAATGTCGATATCAATAGACTCTATTTCAGAAAAATCATCTGATACCTTTTTTACCACCAAGGCCGCCACACCCGCCATCCATGCAGAGGAGAGAATTACAGGTTGAGTAATGCTTTCCGCCGAAGCACGAATCAGAGCATCTTTGAGACGCGCGGTCCAACGCGTGACATCAATGTAAGGAATATTATTTCTAATCGTCTCTAGCAAAATGTAATTATGTGGATCATTAGTTGCCGTAATTACTGCCGCCAATTTACCATAAAGGGGCGAAATCTGATTAACGCTTGTTACATCCATTGAAATACCTTCAGCGCAACCCAGAGAAGCCGCAAACTGTTTTGCTTTTTTACTATCTCGCCCAGCAATTATTAAGGGCATTTTTGGATGCCGCTTCCGTAGTATCGACGCCATCTGCGCACCTACAACGCCATAGCCACCAACAATTAGTATCGCCTTTTCATTTTGACGTTCGTTCATATTGCATATCCCAAAGTTGATTTATATTCTTTTAAAATTTGATAGGTAATAAGCGCCATAATGGCGAAGCTTATTGGCCCCTAGATTATTTGTAGTGGTGGCTCAGGAATCGTTAAATACATTGCTGTCTGCATATCCCAGCACCACATCCCAGTTAGGAAAGTGACAAGATAATATTGGTGATATCACTCCAAATTATAGGTCGATGACCTATATATTACATTACATAAAAAACATGTCAACGACCTATATTATGTAATAAGAGATCCTCCCTCCTTTAGTGCGAATATTTCATAGACCTAGAATAGCTAAAACTGACAGCACCGAAGCCGCGCACAAGCCCGCGTCAAAATAGGTATGAGCAACTGGGCAGGCGCGTAAAATTGAGCGAGGGTTGTTTTAGAGCATGCAATGCCAACGTATGTGCAAATAAGGAAAAAAATCACAGTGATATTACGAATGCGGCATGCCTGATGATTTTAACGAGGAAATTCAGAACTTCACTTTTCCATTAAACGAAAAAACTCCACAGTTAGATTCTGTATTTCGGCCTACTTTGTTTGTAAATTTTAAAAAATTGGCCAATATAGTTGCAGATCAATAACCAACCAAAGGACACGAACTAAAGGAATAGACTAAGAATGCAAAATAGGAAAATTTGGACAGCTTTTGGTAAAGGTTATGCCAAGGAAAAGGAAAGTTAAGACAACTTATGGTAAAAACAACAAATTGAGATATTAGGTGATGACTTTCATCAGCTACACCTCGGCACATAAATCCACCGCTGTGGCTGCTCCCTTCCGGGCCTGACCAGGTTAACAGTTTATTATTGCGTGGGAACCAATGAAAGCCACCATAACTAGCTGAAAAACGAGTGTTTGTCAGAAAGTGCGCGCAGTCTAACAAAGCCGACCACTCATTAAAAGAGGAATAATAATTATTTATAATGGCACATCCCAAGGTTTAATAAAACGAATCCAAGCCAAAAACAATCATTCACGAAAACAACACAGTCATTCACATAATAATTTTAAATTAAAACACTATAGATTCAGATAGTTAATAAGAATTTTCATAATTTTACAATTCATACCAATAATTACGGTGTACATGTGTACTTAAATATATAATAATCCCCTTATTGATTTATGGACACTTTACACTTAAATGGGATTTAAAATGCAACAGCTTACTAATCTAGATGCATCGTTTTTATATTTAGAATCTGCTCGTACACCTATGCATATTGGCTGTGTTCTAAAATTTTCCAAGCCCAAAGATGGCATCATGACATTTGAGCGTTTTAAAGCTTATATTGAGTCACGACTGTCTATTTCACCGGCATTTAGGCGCAAACTTAAAGCGGTTCCTTTAGATTTAGACCGCCCTTATTGGGTCGATGATATTCATTTCGATATCAACAACCATTTAACTCAACTTAAATTATTTGGTAAAAACATTGCCGACCAGAGAACCGGCCTGATCAATACATTTTTTAGTGAAACACTCACGCCCTCACGACCCTTGTGGGAAATGTTATTTGTTCAAGATAGCCTCAAGCCCGGTGATGGCTTTTCAGTACTATTAAAGATTCATCACGCCGCAGCAGACGGTAAGTCCGCAGAGAAAATTCTCAGCGGACTGCTCAGTGATAACCCTGAAAACAATTTACCTACTGAAGACAGTTGGGTACCAAAAAAACACTCCAAAAGAGAAATGGCAAGCAACAAACTACGCTCAGTTTTCCGTTCACCAAACGAACTTTTATTACTGACAAAACGATTGAGCCAATCCGTTTCAAGTTCACAGTTACTCCGTTTTATAGATACTGAGCAGCGCCCGCCAAATTTCTTTACTGCGCCCTCAACCCCTTTTAATCAAGAAGTGGGCACAGCACATGCATTTAATAGTGCTCATTTATCATTAGCAGCCATTAAAGAGATTAAAGCTTCCTATCCTGGCTGCACTATAAACGATGTGGTCCTAACTATTTGCGCGAGCGCGCTTAGAAAACACTTACTCAGCAACAACGAGCTACCTGATCAGCCTATTTCAGCGATGGTGCCTGTTTCAAAAAGACCTGAAAATGGTGATAACGGTGGTAATTTAATATCTCCTATGTTGGTTTCGCTCGCGACAGATATCGAATCGCCAATTGAGCGCTTAGCAACCGTTCATCAAAACGCCTTGACAGCCAAAAAGTTCAATAAAGAAGTGGCCGTGGAACGGATCATCAACCATTTACCGTCCTGGTCATCGTCATGGATAACAAAGGCCTACACACGCCTGAGAGTAGCGAATAGATTTAACCCTATCTTTAACGTCATTATTACCAATGTTCCAGGACCCAAGTGTCAAATGTACTTAGATGGCGCAAAACTCACTTCATTAGAAGGGACCGCGCCAATTGTTGACGGTATGGGCTTAACGTTAGTCGTGACCAGTTATATGAAGACGCTCACCATCGGTATGACCAGCACGAACAAAATGGCACCTCATGGCGCAGAGTTTATTCAATTTCTTCATGAGTCTTTAGATGAGCTACATGTGGCGCTTACCCCAAAGGCATTAAATAAAGCATCTTAAAGCTAGACGCTTACGAGATTGGAGAAACAATAAAAGTGTACGAGAGACTTTTTCATATAAGTCTCTCGTAGCCATTCCGCTTATGTTTTGGGCTGAACCCCATGCGTGATCGCACCAAGATTTTAGCCATAAGAGAGGGTATAAAGAGAATGGATTCCGGCCGAAAGGCACACCGGAATGACTAATATTGATATAGCACACTGGAATAACAACAATTTACATAAGCAACGATCGCACCAAGATTGCTATGCTTCTATATAAAGGCTTAAATAACAGAGTTTATTTCTGCCTCTGTTAAATAACGCCACTCCCCTTCTTCTAAAGTCTCATCTAGCTGAATTGAACCTACTTTTTCTCGATGGAGAGAAACAACACGATTACTTAAGGCCGCAAACATACGCTTCACTTGATGATATTTACCTTCATGAATCGTTAGTAGCACTTCATTTGATGAAATGATTTCTAATTCCGCAGGGCGAGTGAGTTTCGCTTCATCTTTTAACTGAATTCCTTGTTTGAACTGCACCTCTGCCCCTTCTTGAACTGCATCAGCTAAGCCCACTCGGTAGCGCTTGCCACATTTTTTTTTAGGTGATGTAATTCGGTGAGACCAAGCCCCGTCATCGGTAATCAAAACTAGGCCGGTGGTATCAATATCAAGGCGACCAGCAATATGAAGCGCCTCTGGTTTATCAATTCCAAGTAGACCCAGGACTGATCGAGAATCATCATTAATTGAGGTGCAGACGGTTTCAATAGGCTTATGAAGCATAATATATCGAGCGCCTGACAACAGGATGCGACGTCCGAATAAACTAACTTTACTTTGATCAGATAACTTTAGAGAAGGGTCTCTGATGAATACCCCGTCCACCGTTACATCCCCTTTACTAATTAATTTTTTTGCTTGTGAGCGTGAAAACTCGGTACATGCAGTAATAAATTTATCCAACCTCATTGGGAAAGTACCAACTTAATATTACACCTCATTGCGTCAGTGTTATAACTAAGGTGCTAGCATTGATTTGCGTCAAACACCTTGAAAATAAAAACAGCCCATTTAATCATTTTAGCGCCTTTAATGACAACGCAATTTCAAATACGCTCCCTTCGTCTTCTTTACTATGACAAACCACAGTTCCATGAAGTTTTTCCTGAACCAATGAACGAACGATATGCAGACCCAAGCCACTTCCTTCCTGACCTAGTTTGGTGGTATAAAACTTCTCAAATATTTTTTCCTGCAAGTCTTCAGAAATGCCGCACCCATTATCGGTAAAACTAATGACTAAACTGTCGTCATTGGTTTCTGCTTTAAGCAACATAAAACCCTCATCGCTCGGTTTAAATGCATGCAAGAGGCTGTTATTAACAAAGTTGATAACGATTTGTGCAAAAGTGCCCGGAAAACTATTAATGAGAATATCCCGTTTACACTCTAACGTTAAACTATGAGGGCTATGCTTTAAACGCGGTTGTAGACTTGCAACAACATCTGACAAACACTCTTCTAAATAAAATGGTCGACAAACATCATTACATTGATTAACGGTGGTGCTTTTAAAACTTTTAACAAGCGCAATCATCCTTTTAAGGTTTCTACTCGCAATATCTGAGGTCTCTAAACTGTTTTCCAGAAAGTAAGAAAACTCGTCTTCGCCCAATGCGTCTTCATCATATTGTTTTTTTACATTATTTAATGCGTCCAGGTTATGACTCAAAGCTGTAATCGCTATCCCGACAGGTGTACTGATTTCATGCGTAAACTCTCCTACCATTGCGCCTATTGCTGCAAGTTTTTCATTTTGCTGTAGCTGTTTATTTTGCTCTTCAACTTTTGTTTCTATTTTTTTAGTATAATCACAAAGCTGATTAATTAAATCATCACGTGCCTTTACAAGCGCTTGCAATTTTAAGTGACATTCAACACGCGCACTCACTTCTTCTTTTTGGACGGGTTTACAAATATAATCAACCCCTCCTATGCTGAAGCCTTCTGCTACATCTTTCCTGTCAGTTTTTGCTGTAATAAAAACAACGGGAATTTCCTTTACACTCGCTAATGACTTCAACTGCCGGCATGTTTCAATGCCATCCATTTCCGGCATCATAATATCAAGCAGAATAAGGTCTGGGCTATTAATCGAAGCGATCTCAAGCGCTTGTTTTCCATTCGTAGCAAAAGACACTTCATACCCATCAGACTCTAGTATCTGGCTAAGCAGGTCTAGATTTGCAGGCGTGTCGTCAACAACTAATACCTTTGATCCTTTTACCGAAATAGGTTCACGAGCCATCTTCCCCTCCTTCTACCTCTATCCGCTTAGTCATTTTTATATCTTTCAAAACACTAACTATTCCAGCCGTGTCATATCTTGAGAGCAATTCATTAAACTGCGCCGAAAGCCCTGCACCGCCATTTGGAATTGCTTCGAGTTGATCTAATAAATGACGTATTTTAGTTGCTTGATTCAGTTGAGATGCTTTCATTAGCGCATTGTAAAGCTCTTCTTCTAATACAATATTTGAGTAGTCGAGTGTAGACACTACATCCTGTTGGTCGACGCCTTTCGATGATACGTTTTCATACTCAAATTCTACCGAGCATAAAAGCTCTAGTACCTCATATATTTCAGAAAATTTAAACGGTTTAGGAATAAAGAAGTCAAAACCTTCATCTAAGTAATATTCAATCTCATGTGCCATGCTATACGCCGAAATAGCGATACAAATTATACTTTTATCACTGAACTCTTCTCTTATTTTTTTCACTGCTTCATCGCCATTCATAATAGGCATGCGAATATCCATAAAAACCACATCAACCAAATTTTGGCGTAGTATATCCAGAGCTTCTTGCCCGTTGGTAGCATCGATCACGTCGACCCCAATCTCATCCAGCAATGTATTGAGTATTAATCTGTTATCAGGCACGTCATCGACTACCAACGCAGAAAGTCGTGTACCTGACTTTAAGCTTTTGATTTTTTTATTACTTTTGCCCTTACTACCAACTCTTTCAGAACTTGAAATAAAATCTAGCGAAAATGAAAAACAACTACCGTTTAACAGTTCAGACTCTAAACTCAGCTGCCCTCCCATCAATTCGACTTGTCGTTTTGTAATAGCTAGGCCCAGACCAGTCCCTGTTGTGTGGATTGCTGTTCTGGTTTGATGAAATGCATTATAGATTTCATGCTGGTCTTCAAGGTCAATGCCTGGTCCAGTATCGCTAACCTCAAAAATATACTTAGCCTTACCCTCCTGGACCACGCGTAATGAGACCGACCCTAAGTCAGTAAATTTAACAGCATTGCCTAATAAGTTAATTAAAATTTGCCTTAATTTAACTTGGTCACCCTGCACAGTTGAACAGGCCGGTATTACTTTTTCTAAGGACCAATTCAACCCTTTTTGCGCACACCTCATTCGAAACATAACAGCCAGGTCATCAATTAACTCCGATAAATTGAAGTCACATGCCTCTAACGTCATCGCGCCGGCTTCAATTTTAGATAAATCTAAAACATCATTTATAACATCTAACAAATGATTTCCTGCATGCTCAATTGCTTGTAACATCTCAAACTGTTCTTTCGAGAAATCGTGATTGATTAGCAACAATTGAGAAAAACCTAAAATGGCGTTTAGAGGGGTTCGAATTTCGTGAGACATATTTGCTAAGAATAAACTTTTAGCATTCGTAGAAGATTCTGCAATTTCTTTTGATCTTTCCAGCTCCGCCGTACGCTTCAGCACCTTAGCTTCTAGAGAGGAGTTCAGCTTCTCTAAACTAGAAACTAAAATGACATTGTCATAAGCTATAGAGATGTTGGAACATAAAACATTAATTAACTCTTGATCACGTTCATTTCGAACAGTTTTTCCTTCTAAGTAAAGAATAAAACAATATGACCGCTTTGAGGCTGCGATGTATAAAATGCTTTGCTCAGTCAAAAACAGTGATTTTTGTTGATTAAAGGCCTCTTGAATTCGTTTTTGTACTGAGTCAGATACGACGTCTGAGATGGGTTTATTCGCACAACTGGCATACTCCCCCATCCCAAAACTAACACGTAAAACCCCATTGCATTCGCGTACTTCTAATGAGCTGGGGACAGATTCACTTACAGTTTCCACTGTATCGAGTGGCCACAATACCGATAAGCGCGCAAGAATATCCAAACAGAATTTATCTTGAGATTGAAAATGAAATAACCCCGCTGAAATTTCAGACACTTTTATTAAGCTAAGTCTGTTAAATTCAAGACGACATAAATCTCGATATCCGCGTAGCGCTGTCACCACCATCGTTTTAAGTTTTGATGCGGTTATGTCGGCTTTATCTTTATAGTCATTAATGTCGTAATTAATCACGACTTGCTCTTCAGGCGCAGTGCCTGGCTGACCGGTTCTTAGAATAATGCGAATATTTGTATTACCAAATTCATCTCTAATAGCCCGCGCAACGTCTAAGCCGGCACAATCGGTCTCCATAACAACATCAAGAAGCACCAACGCTATATCATTTTTTTGCCTTAATACTTCTTTAGCCTCATGCCCGGAATACGCACTTAATAAATTAAGCGATCGACCTTCAAACATAAACCCATTAAGTACCAATCGTGTAAGATCATGAATCTCTTGATTGTCATCAACAATCAAAACTGTCCATGGTAGCTTTACAGGCACACGTTTAACGTCTTCCCGTTTTAAGGAAGGTTCAGCATCAACAAATAAGGACTCGATAGGAGTATTTGCCATGATTTAGAACCTGGTTGAGTTGGTTAAGTATCCGTTAGTCGTTCACATATACCCTTTATTTCAACAATATTTTCAAATAACACATCCACTATTTCGGGGTCAAATTGCTTACCAGAATGCTCGATAAAATAGGCTTCAATTTTATCCATTGGCCAAGCAGGCTTATAACATCGAACGGCATTTAAGGCATCAAATACATCTGCAACCGCCGCAATACGTCCAAATAAATGAATTTGCTTTCCGGCTAATTGTCGCGGATAACCGTTGCCATCCCAACGCTCATGATGCTCATGGGCAATAATTGCAGCATACTGAAGCGTCTCATGCTTAGATTCATTCAACATCTTATATCCCACGACAGCATGGGTTTTCATAATTTCCCACTCGTCAGGTGTAAGCTTGCCATTCTTATTTAGAATCGCATCAGGAATCGCAATTTTACCTAGATCATGTAAGGGCGAGGCCGACTTGATTCTAGCGGCTTTCTTCTCATTAACACCCATGGCTAAAGCGAGTAGTTTTGATATTTCAGCTACTCGCTTCACGTGGTTCCCAGTTTCAGGCGAACGCGTTTCAACCGCGTCCCCTAAGAGATATACGATTTCTTCTTGGGTGGCTTCTCGCTCTTCTTTCAAATAGGCATTCTCAAATGCAATCCCTGCATTACTTGAAAAGACTTCCAAAAGTTTTTTGTCAACGTCTTCTAAAGGTTTAAATTGAGTATGAGAAATATACAACAGGTTTTCTTTTCCCAGCCCGGTCCTAAAATAAAAAATGTAGTACTCTTCGCCGTAAAAGTTTTCTTTTCGTTGATGTGCTTCATCGAGCTTTTGACAAATGTCTTCTGGTAAATTATCTCGAACAGTATGATCTACCAGCTTTTCATACTTTCCGGTAGCAGAGAGAATTCGGTAATCATTGTTGAGGTTTTCTACCGCAAAGCCAGATATTGGCTGCATGTAAGCAGAGTCTTTATTTAAACCAAGTAATGCGATGAGTTGAACAAGAACCGCTGAGGTAAACTTCTGTAAAGATTGTTTTTCAAAAATTTTGGCCGAAGAGTCAATAATCATCTCAAGGCCTTTACGATTTTCTTCTAATGCAACAATATCTCGATAAGACCTTAATGTTGAATACATTAAGGTCTTCAATTTGGTAGCTGTTAGTTCTGTTTTATCCTTATAGTCATTAATATCATAGTCTGCAATCACACTTTCTTCAGGCGCTTGACCCGGCTGACCTGTTCGTAAGACTATTCGTGTAAATTTATTTTTGAGTTCTTGTCGAATATATTTCGCTAGCAACAAGCCTGCTTGGTCAGATTCCATCACGACATCAAGCAAAACAAGCGCTATATCATTGTGTGTAGACAGAATTTCACGCGCATCCTTAGCCGAATAAGCATGAAGAAAACGCAATTTCCTACCTTCAAACAAGTATCTATCTAATACCAGCTTGGTAATACTATGGACTTGTTCTTCATCATCTACGATCAAAACATTCCAAGGCTGGCTCACAATATGCGGCTTTTTATCCGGCTCACTATCGGAACTTTCTGCAAATAACCCACTGCTTTTATGCATCAGCTATCACCTCAGTTTTAGATTAAATATAGCATACTTTATATACAACACTACTTTTGAAAGGTAGAAACTGTAACCGGAATAGTGATTGTAAATTTAACCCCGTCCCCCAAATGGCTTTCACATTTAATTAGGCCTTTTAATTGCTGCGTGACTAAATTATACACGATATGCATTCCCAATCCTGTTCCACCAAAACCGCGTTTGGTCGTAAAAAATGGATCGAATATTTTTGCTAAGTTTTCTTCATCAACACCAATACCGTTATCGGTATAAGTAAGAATGACTTGTTTATCATCTTTTTCAATATGAATTGAAATACGACCGGCATCTTCATCATCAAAGGCGTGAATCACAGAATTCATAATCAAGTTCGTCACAATCTGAGAAAGGGAACCCGGGTAGCTATCAATTTCAATATCCCGTTCTCCACTCACTTCAATATAATGATGTGTCTTTTTTAGCCTGGGGTGAAGCGTTAATAACACCTCTTCAATATAACTAATCACCGAAAACAAACGATGCTCTTCCACCGTCTGATCAACGGCAACTTGTTTAAAGCTTTTGACCAATTCAGTTGCTCGCTGCAAGTTTGAAAAAATCATATCGGTTGATTGCAAGCTGCACGATAAGTATTCATCAAAATCTGCCTTGGTCATTGAATTTGATAAATACTTTTTGTTTATATTGTTCGTTTCATCTTTCAAGAAAGAAGCCGCTGTTACGCCCACACCAACCGGCGTATTAATCTCATGCGCTACGCCTGCCACTAACTCACCCAGCGAAGCCATTTTCTCCGATTCAATTAATTGTTTCTGGGCTGATTTCAGCTTGCTCGTTCGCTGCTCAACCATATCTTCAAGTGTTGTTTGATACCGCTTCAGCTCTACATTACTCGCTTCTAAACTTGCAGCATAACTTTGTAACTGACTTGTTTTCTTACCTAATTCAGACGACATATTATTAAAAGCATATGCTAATTGACCAAATTCATTTTTAGAACGAACCATCACATGATGACCTAGTTCTCCGGCGGAGATTTTCTCTACGCCTGTCATTAATTGACTTAAAGGCAGGTTAACCATACGCCTGACAGCCCAATAAATCAGAATACTTGCAACCATTGTTGCAACGATTGCCAGCAATGCCATCTGAGTAAACAAGCTTTGTGTCAATTGTGCTAATATTGAAATTGGACTTAACACAACAGCTTTAATGCCTGCTTTCATCACGTCGCTAAATACAACATTCTGAGAAGCATAATAAAAAGATTGCGCCCTCCCCGTTACCGTCTTATCGGGGTTCAACACACTCAACGATTCCTCAAAGGGTAAGCTACTTAATAAGATTTTATCCTGCTTAGCTAAACCCACATCAACTCCTAGTTGATGCTTTATCTCCATTAACTGGTCTTTGTCGATTTCTTGCTCTAAAACTATTAATATTGCTTCAGCTTGCTCAGCCTCCCAAGTGTCCGGATTTGATACAGGCACACTTACAATTGCTTGCGTTCTGATCGTCGGTACGCCATTTTGAATAAGAAACGCTGATTTTATCAACTTAGACGCCAATAATTTGGTAATGTCTTGCGTATGCACATCTTCAAAGCCGATCGGGTCTGTTTTTATAAATTGAATTTTTTTGTAAAACTCCTTAACCGTTAATTGATAAACAGAACTGACATTAAATAGGTCTGACTCAGGAGGCCTGAAATTCCCATGCCGATTAAAGTAATAATGTCTATTCTGAACATCCCCTTTTTTATCAAATACGCCAAGCCAGATACCCTCTGTATCCATCCTTACGTTTAAGACCGGCTTAGCATCCGGAATTAAGTTAAAAGGAGATAATGAATATAAACTAACCGAAGTTACCTGATGCGCTGTTTGCAAAGGCTTAAGCGCTTGTACAATTTTTATTTGCGCTTCAAGCCCATAGATTTTATCTGACTCTTCTATTTTGGCACCTAGTGAAGAGACATCGCTGTAATAATAAGGTCCAAGGTTGGTTATTTGCTCTAGCTGCTCCAGTAACAATGTATGGCTTTCAATATCCTTAACACTTTTTTCAGCATCTCGCTGTAGCACTCGCAACTGGCTAGCATATATTTTGGACATCCGGTCCAGCTCATCTAATGTTATCGAAGCGAGATTATTGAAACTACTCACCGAAACCATCACTGACATTCCTCCAGTAATTAAGACAATAACCAGCAAGACAATCAATATTACTTGCCGACTAATGCCTATTTTCTGAATGGTTTCATTCATGTATACATCTCAAGCTATAGCTTTTTCAAAGAACAACTAATCCCTACGCACTCATCAATGCTCCCATCGCTTTATTAAGTCTTCATAAGGCATTGTTTCTGGTAGATCACGTTCTCTGTCTGCTTTGGGTGACCCCTTCCGATTCAACCAGAGCTTCCTATCTCGTGGTTTATTTAATTTAGGTGAATGCTTTGCCAACCTCATTCTGGACATCAATCTATCTTGCTCAAACGCAATCTCATCCATCGCCCTTTGTGGCGTGATTTCACCTTTAATAGCCCGAGCAAGGTTGGGCCACCAAATTCTTGAAAGTATGGGATAATGAGGGACATTTAGCCCACTATCTGTCCACTTACTTTCATCTGGTGAGGCATAAAAATCAATCATCCCCCCCCAGTCTTCTTTATGCTTCTGCACGTAACCTGAATGAATTGTCGATTTACGAATAGGCGTCCCTCCTACAAGAAATTTTTTCAGCGTGACTGATTTTGAAACACAAAATTGCGCCCATAACCAAGCTGCTGCACGCTTTTGACCTTTAACATTTTTGGGAATGGTCCAACTCCCTGCGTCTTGATAGCCAACCTTCATACCCTCTTGCCAATAGCGGCCGTGTGGTGTTGGTGCAACACGCCAGACAGGCTTGCCTTTTACGTCTAACATTGGGCTACCTTTACGTGTAAAATCATCATGCGACAGCCATGTAACATACTGAAAAATATGCTGTGCAATATCCCCTCTCGCCGCCTGTGGCCCTGAGTCCACCCAGCGCCAAGTTTTAGCCTCAGGCGGCGCATATCGATTTAGCCACTCAATGTATTTACTTAATGCATAAACGGCTGCAGGGCCATTTGTAGCACCTCCCCGGGCAACAGAAGAACCTACCGGAACTTTATTTTCTACTCGAATCCCCCATTCATCTACAGGGCGTCCATTCGGCAAGCCTTTATCTCCGACACCAGCAATCGATAACCAGGAGTCCGTAAAGCGCCAACCTAAGGAGGGAGACTTTTTACCATAGTCCATATGTCCATAAACTTTCTTACCATCGATCAGTGTACTGGTAAAAAACGAAGCGATATCTTCATAAGCAGCCCAATTAATCGGAACCCCTAGATCGTAAGCGGCTGATTTACCGTACTTGTTTTCGGTAAAAGTGCGAAATTTCGCTTTGATGTCGGGTCGAATAAACCAGTCATGGCGAAACCAATACAGATTTGCAAATTGTTGATCGGGCAATTGCAATTGATTACCTTCGTAGTCTTGTCCAAACTCCAAGTTTAAAAAATCAGGCAAATCTAAATACGGGTTGGTGTAAGCTTTGCCTTTTCCAGCCATGTAATGGCTCAGATTGACAACACCGTTTACTCGTAAATGTGTACCGACCATATCCGCATCATTTACATAAATGTCATAGATATTTTTACCCGTATTCATTTGTTCGAGAATAGCTTCTACAACGGCACCTTCACCAATGACATTGTGCTCAACACGTATACCTGTAATATCAAAGAAAGCCTGAGCAAGTGTTTCACTTTCCCAATAATGCGTTTTGATATCCTCAGCAACCGATTTAATCTTTTTGCCACGAAATGGTTTACTCGCAGATTTAAACCAAGCCAGCTCTTTACGCATATCGGCTTTTGACAACGAGGATGGTTGAAATTTCTCAATCCACTTCTCTATTTTCGGGTCATTCATATCAGGCGCAGCAGAGATTGAAGTCGCTGTAAATAAAGAGACAAATACAAAGGTATATACACGAAAAAAACAGTGTTTTAGTTGTTTAAAGAAATATAACCAGAATAATTTACCATTATTGCTGCTAGCCATTATTCATACCTATCTATAAAAAAAACGCGAGTCGAATAATTCAAATTGCTAATATTCATTAACGAGCCCATTTCAACTTGGCTTTTAAATGATCTCCGAATGACAAATAATCAAATAAGTTATTAACATTTATATAGACAACAAATTCAATTTTATCAACCTAACCGGCGTCTATACTTCATAAACCTCCCCTACAAAACCTTTTATTCCCTTAAAAATCTATATGCACTTTTGATAGATTCATTTTGAATAATAAGCACTAATATTTTGCGAAAATTACTAAACAGACTAATAATTGATTAAATATTGCTCACTTAATTCTCTTATTAAGGTCGAGATATGTATGAAGGTCGAACAACTAAAAGTATTACTTGCTCATCAAACAGAAATTATCAGCAAGATAGCCCTAGAAACAGACTTGCAACTCTGTTTAGAAGACATTTCATATCATGTTGAAACAATATTAGATAACCCAGCTGCTTACGCATCAATATTAATATTAGAAGGGGACAAATTATTTCATGGCGCGGCCCCAAATTTACCCAAAATATACTGTGAACAAACCAACGGTGTCCGAATTGGAAGCTCAGTGTGCTCTTGTGGTACCGCTGCATTCACCGGAAAGCAGGTCATTGTTAGCGATATAGAAAATGATCCTTTATGGGCAAATTATGCGTCACTTGCGCTTCATCACCAATTGAGATCTTGTTGGTCCACACCGGTTATGTCTTCCAAAGGAGAGGTATTAGGTACTTTTGCCATTTACTATTCCAAAATACAAGCACCGACAACTTACCAACTAGAACTCATTCAGTATTTCACACACTTAACCGGCATTGCGATTCAGAAATGGCAAGCACATAAACAAATAGAACGCCTCGCATTTTATGATGTACTCACAGGACTACCAAATAGGCGATTATTAATGGATCGCACTCAGAAAGTCATTCAGCGAATTAAAAGAGAACAGCAGTTTGGTGCATTAATTTATATTGATTTAAACGGCTTTAAACGAATTAATGACTCGCTAGGGCATTATGTCGGAGATGAACTGCTGATTGCAGTATCCCACAGATTACAAGATTCAATACGAGAAATAGATACGATTGCGCGTATAGGCGGTGATGAGTTTGTTGTGTTAATAGAGGGATTGAAAGAGTCTGAAGATGAGATCAAATCAGAAGCAATTAACCTTTCCAATAGAATCTTGAATGGCCTAGAGCATCATTTTGAACTTTCGGGAGGGCGTTACAAAATTAGTGCTAGCATAGGTATCTCGCTCATCAATCAAACTGATGAAGATGCCGTCGAAATACTCAAACACGCCGATGCAGCGATGTACGCCGCAAAAAAAGACCTCCACCTTGATATTTGCTTCCATAATGCTGCGCTTCAAAAATCAATAGATTTAAGGTTAAGCATTGAAAATGAAATTAATACTGCATTAGACAATAAGAACTTCAGTGCATTTTACCAACCTCAATTAAATGAACTAGGCCAATTAATCTCTGCAGAAGCGCTCATACGCTGGCAACATCCTAACAAAGGTTTAGTATTTCCCGGTGAATTTATATACATCGCAGAGCGTATGGGTGTTATCCATCGTATGCAAAAAATTGTTTTAACACATACATGCGAAACTTTAAAAATTTTAGAAAATCACAAAATTCTTACTGATAACTTTCGAATATCCATCAATATATGTCCTAGTCAATTAAAGTCTAACTCTTTGCCTGACACCTTAATGGAAACGCTCACCCAATACCAAATTTCACCGAATAGGATTATGCTAGAGATTACCGAAGGCATGTTAATCGATGACATGGAACGTACAATTCATATTCTAAATCGTTTAAGAAAACTTGGGTTTAAAATTTCAATTGATGACTTTGGAACAGGTTACTCCTCACTGGCTTATTTGAACAGGCTTCCGGTTAACGAAGTTAAGATTGACCGAAGTTTTATCGAAACACTCACCAATGAGCCCTGCACTCAAGGCGTGATTGATACAGTTGTTTCACTATCAAAACACCTTAATTTTGATGTAATTGCCGAAGGAATCGAGGAAGTATCTCAGCTGGAAATAATGAAAACGAAAAAAGTAAAAGGTTTTCAAGGGTATTTATTTGCTAAACCAATGAATCAAGGAGACTTTATAGACTGGGTTGCTGAAGCAGCCTAAATCTTATTTAGACCACTTCTATTTATAATTTCAATCAGTCTACTCTCTACCTCTAGATACTAGCGGCAAGCCGAGACCCTTGATTAATCGCACGCTTTGCGTCGAGTTCGGTCGCTAAGTCAGCCCCCCCTACCACGTGCACTTTCATGCCTTGTTTTTCAGCACCCAAGGCGATTAATTCATCGGCTAATGTTCTGTTCGACTCTTGTCCTGCGCACATAATGACATGGTCGACATCCAGAATACGCTTTTGGCCATTCACGCTGATATGCAGGCCCTGATCATCAATTAAATCATACTGACAACCCGCTATCATGGTGACATTCTTATGTTTCAATGTTGCTCTATGAACCCAGCCCGAAGTCTTACCTAGGTTTTTCCCCACAGAACTTTCTTTACGTTGAAGTAAATATACATCTCGCTCAGCAGGTAAAACCTGTGCATCCACAAGTCCGGAACGATGCTCTAACGCGGTATCAACCCCCCATTCTTTGTACCATTGCTCTTTTTCGGCTTGTTGTGATGCTGCATGTTTATGAACTAAATACTCACCCACATCAAAGCCAATTCCACCGGCACCAATAATGGCTACCTTCTTGCCAACCGTCTTCTTATCGCGTAGTACATCAAGATAAGTCATCACCTTGTTATGTTCCACTCCCAGAATAGGTGGTTTTCGAGGTGTAATACCCGTTGCGACAATCACCTCATCAAAACCTTCATCGATTAGAGAAGCGGCTGTTGCCTTGGTGTTCAAGCGAACTTTGACGCCGTGTTTATCAATCATCACACCAAAGTAACGCATTGTTTCAGCAAAATCTTCTTTACCAGGTATCTGCATCGCAATATTAAATTGACCTCCAATTTTATCGGCGGCATCAAATAATGTAACCTCATGTCCTCGTTCCGCTAATACAGCTGAGGATGACATACCGGCAGGTCCTGAGCCAATCACCGCTACACGTTTTTTATCCAGCGTTGGCAGATAGCGCAGCTCTGTTTCATGACAAGCACGAGGGTTCACTAAACAAGAAGCACGCTTCAATTGAAAAGTATGATCCAAACATGCTTGGTTACAAGCGATGCAAGTATTGATTTCATTGCTCTTACCCACTTCAGCTTTTGCGACAAAGAAAGGATCAGCCAAAAAAGGCCTTGCCATTGAAATCATATCCGCTTCGTTATTTGATAAAATTTCTTCCGCAACTTCAGGCGTATTAATACGATTACTAGCACAAACAGGAATCGATACTACTTTCTTTAGTTTTGCGGTTGTAAAAGAAAAAGCCGCACGAGGCACTGATGTGACGATCGTTGGAATTCGGGCTTCATGCCAACCAATGCCGGTATTAATAATATTTGCACCAGCCTCTTCAATCGCTTTTGCTAACAACTCAATTTCTTCCCAGCTCTGGCCACCATCGACTAAATCCATTAAAGACATACGATAAATAATAATAAACTTATCGCCCACCGCCTTTCGTGTACGTCGTACCGTTTCAACTGCAAATCGCATTCGATTCTCGACGCTCCCCCCCCATTTATCTGTTCGGGTATTGACGCGTTCACACAAGAACTGGTTGATCAAATAGCCTTCAGATGCCATGATTTCAATACCATCATAATTTGCAAACTGCGCCATTTTTGCCGCATTAGCATAATCATTAATCGTACTTTCTACTTGGCGCCCACTTAGTTTACTTGGTTTGAAAGGGGTTATAGGCGACTTTTTTGCGCTTGCGGAGACACTATAAGGTGTATAACCATAACGGCCAGCATGTAATAACTGCATACAGATTTTTCCACCTTCCTGGTGCACAGCATTGGTGACGCGACGATGCAGCAACGCCGTTATTTTATTATCCATTCTTGAGCCAAACGGTAACAACTCCCCTCGTCGGTTCGGCGCATAACCTCCGGTAATCATCAATCCAACACCGCCACGAGCTCGTTCTGCAAAATATGCTGCCAGCTTGTCAACATGATAGAAACGGTCTTCCAAGCCAGTGTGCATCGACCCCATAATTACTCGATTTTTTAAGGTGGTGAAACCAAGATCTAAGGGGGTCATTAAGTGCGGAAAGTGGGGGTTCATAATTTTATCTCTAGTCAATAATTGTTGAAAATAGTCTAGCGTGTTTTAGGCTAAATGGAAGCGCAAACCTGACAAATTCGTGCCCCAAGTATTATTTTACACAACATAGCCATAGTCAGGAGTGCTGAGATATCAAGGCTTAATGGACGACGTCGCGCGCGAAGCTTTAGCTTTATCAAATTTCAAGCTTAACTTTAAAGTCATCAATTGGGCTCGCGCTAAAGAAATGGTTAAATCAGGACTACTCGACAGCATTATTGGTATGAGCAAGGATCATACAACACCCAAACAATATTATTTTTCTAATACTCAATTAGGAGAATCTCAACCTAGTTTTTTTAAAGGAGTAAACACTAACATTTAAACGACCAGCTAACACGATAATTACAGTTTACTGTCGTGCTTAATAAAATCGTTGCTCAGCACATTATTATCAAAGAGATAAATGAGATCATTATCGCGATGTTTTTTTTGTCAGCTGTCGTATTGTTGAATATCATTACTTCAGTAACGTTTTGCATCAACAGCCTGGCGAACCAATACTTCTAATTCCGTAAATGGTATCGGCTTTGATAATAAGTGTACCCTTTCTGGTAAACCGTCTCTCTCACTCACTTCTTTTTCCATAAGGCCTGTCACGACAATAATCACGCTATGATCCAACTCAGGAAATTCATTAACAGCCCTTACTAGTTGAAAGCCATCCATATTGGGCATAACTAAGTCGGTAATGATAATATCAGGCGATTCATGCCCTATTTTAACTAAACCTTGATATCCGTCTAGCGTTGTTGTGATGGATGCATTTACCCCCCAAGCATCAAAGTATTTTTCATATAACCTTAATTGTGAGGCATCGTCATCAACGACCACCACTTTTAGTTGTGGGGCGCCTTTCTGTGGGTGTAAGACTTCCTCTTGCTTATTCAATATTTCTTCAACTGAATGCCGAGAAATTCGCCGATGACCTCCACTAGTCGTCCAGGCTTTTAAATGCCCGTTATTAACCCAGAGTTGTACCGTACTAACCGCAACACCTAATAATGTGGCAGCCTCTCTACTGGAATAATAATCTTTCTGCTTTTTTATCATATCTGTCTCTATTGATTCTATTCGTTCATCCACAACCTACATGCTGGACAGTCTTTTAAAGACCTCCTACAGCAGATAACTCGTCAATATCGAGTATTTTATCAATATTAAGCAGTACTAATAATTGCCCTTCGACTTTCCCCATACCACTTATAAAATCAGTACGGATTTTGGTACCAAATGAGGGCGTAACTTCAATTTCCTTTGGAGAAATATCAAGCACCTCATTAACCACATCGACAGTGATACCAATTTCTATTTTTTTTGATTCATATTCAGCTTCTAGAATCACAATACTACTACGTTTTGTTCTTACTGAAGGCTCCTCTGAAAAACGAAGCGCTAGATCAACAACAGGCACCACACTTCCTCTTAAATTGATAACGCCTGCAATAAAATCCGTCATCATGGGTACTTTGGTAATATGACCATAGTCAACAATTTCTTTGATATTAAGAATACTAATGCCGTATTCTTCTTCATTTAATTGAAATGTAAGAAACTGAACAATTTGATCCGTCTCTACACCCGCTAAATACTGGTCACTCTCAGCTTGTTGTTCCATCTGTTTTTCCATCATTAGCTCCTACAGCTAAAAACGCTTAAATGTAGACTCATCTATTTCATCAGCGTTTGATATGCGTTCAATACTAGCAGTGGGGGTCGTGAGTAATTCTATGTTTGACGGCGATGTCATCACGGTTGTTGAATTCGTCTCATTTAAGCGAAAAAATGAAACCACTTGTTGCAAGGTAGTAGATTGAGCCTGCATTTCTTCAGCTGTCGCGGCAAGTTCTTCTGAACCTGCGGCATTCTGCTGAGTCACTTTATCGAGCTGCTGCATGGCACTATTAATTTGCCCTACACCACCGGATTGTTCTTCTGAAGCGGCACTAATTTCCTGAACTAATTCGGCCGTTTTAGTAATATCTGGCACCATTTTTTCAAGTAACATTCCAGCTTTTTCGGCTACTTTTACGCTATCACCGGTTAGTGTGCTTATTTCAGATGCAGCCACCTGACTGCGTTCGGCTAGTTTTCTTACTTCAGCAGCAACCACAGCAAACCCTTTACCATGCTCTCCCGCTCTGGCCGCCTCAATTGCAGCATTCAGCGCCAACATATTTGTTTGGTAGGCAATATCTTCAATGATCGAAATTTTTTCAGCAATTTGCGACATCGCACTAACGGTTCCCGCAACCGCACTCCCCCCTTCTGCCGCCGCTTTAGCCGACTCAGAGGCAATGGTATCGGTTACTTGAGAATTTTCACTATTTTGACTAATTGAGGCCCCCATTTCTTCAATTGAAGAACTTACCTGTTCGACACTGGCAGCTTGTTCACTTGCGGCTTCACTGAGGGAGCTTGCTGTAGTACTTACTTGACTGGATGCCGATGAAATTTGTTCTGAGTTGGCTTGTATTTGTTGTACGACATTGACTAACTTTTCCTGCATAGATAGCATTGCCCCATAGACTCCGATAGATCTCTTTTGATCAATAGAGCTGGTATCCATGGTTAAGTCGCCCGCGGAGATTAATTCAGCTACATTCTGAACTTCAGAAGGGTCAGCACCAAGTTGTCTTAATATGTTTCTCAGTAAGAGTATCAGCGCTAACGATACAAGTATTGCAATCGTAAGCAAAGCCGATACAAAGAGCGTATTCGCCATAGTTGCCTCTGCATCCAAGCGCAGTTTATTATTTTTCAACAAGTCTGGAATGGTGTCACGCATTGCATGTAAGGTATCTTCCATCGCGTGAACATCCTTTCTAAAAGACGCTTGTATCTCAGCGGCCTCATCCATATTTTTAACAAGGTCTATAAAGTCTTTCTGGTATAAATCCATGTCTTTTTTTATTAGATTTTTCTCGCTTACTTCTAAATTTGTTGTTTGAAGCAAAGCATTAAATTCCTGGTTTCGCTTGGTCATCTTGTCGACATATTTTTTATCTTTTCTCGCTAGGTAATCTTTCTCATGCCGACGCATCATTAACATGGACACAGTTAATTTCAGCTCATGTGCTTCACTAATATCTTCTTCTACAGCATGAACTGCGCCACGTAAGGTACCTCTCAAACCAGTTTTAGGCGTAAGTCCTGATTCTTTCATATTGGACGCGAGCGATTCAAAACCTTTTTGGTAGGCTTTCATTTGCCCACTTAAGGTCTCTAGTTGCTGCATATGCTCTTCATTGACGATATAATTCTGAGTATCATTAACGGTTTTAAGCATACCGGCCATCGTATTTGCGTGTTTGCCCAAATACTTCTCGTTACTCCGTAAAATAAAGTCTTTTTCATTTCGTCTAGCTTGCAACATTTGTATGGCGATTTTGTCAATATTCCCACCAAAATTAATCACATTTTCAAACTCTAATGTTGCTTGTTCACGTACTGTAATCGATTGAACATATGCAAATGCAATAATTGAAAAACCGACGATAACCAGTATCATCAATCCAATCAGTTTATTTTTTAGTTTAATATTTTTGAACATTAGAATATCCTTACTCGGTAGTAGATATTTATTCAGACAGTCCATCCTATAAACCGTTACATCCTATAAACTGGTACATCTTGCTACTTATGAAAAAATAATCACGGTTCTATTTACCCGCTATTGGCGGTATTAATACTTCCCACTTGTGAAAGCTCGTCCACCGACAATACGTTTTTGATATCCAATAAAATTAGCAATGTCCCATCGACCTTTGCCATCCCCTTGATAAAATTGGTTTGTATTTGACTGCCCAACGAAGGGGCGGGCTCAATTTCTGTCGTTTTGATATCAAGCACTTCATTGACCATGTCAACGGTAACGCCTATCTCAATATGTAGATCTTCATTCTTGAGTTCTAAAATGATAATACTCGTGCGCTTCGCTAGTTTTGTAGGTACTCCCGAAAAACGTTGGCTTAAATCAATCACCGGCACAACTGTGCCACGCAAATTAATCACACCTGAGATGAAGTCTGGCGTCATCGGGACTTCAGTCACATCGCCATACTCTATAATCTCTTTTATATTCGTAATTTCCAGACCATACACTTTTTCGCCTAGCAAAAAAGTAAGATATTGCTGGTTTTCTAGCGCAGCTGTTTCTTTTAAATTCGCTTCTGTTGAACCCTTGCTGTTTTCTATCTCGAGCATCGCCTTTTCCATTCTTTTCTCCACAATTTTCTTAGCGTTTCGATCAGCTTTCAATACCTGCCTCACGTCTTTACTACTAAGCAATCAAGGCAAGCAAAAACCATCTAATGAACCGAGTTTGAAACAAACCGCTTACCTCCGGAATTAATAACACGATCAACCATTTCTGGAATATCAATAATCATCGCAACTTCACCACTTCCAAGTATCGTTGTGCCACTAATGCCTTTCAGATTTTGAAAAACCTTACCAAGTGGCTTGATGACTGTTTGATGCTCTCCTAATAATTCATCAACAACAAACCCGGCCTTTTTTCCTGCGAAATGGACAACAATAATGTTGTCACTATGCTTACCGCCTCGATCAGTTTCTTCCATCATTTCTTCATTTTGATCTATCGAACCTCTATCATTTTTCTTAGGATTAAATATATCGCCTAACCGCATGAATGGAAGAATTTCACCGCGTAAATTAACGTAGTTAGCATTTTCATCACCACCTCTAAGCGCTTCATTCAATTCAATACATTCTTCAACCATGTCTAATGGTACAATGTATTGTGCATCCCCGACCCTAACTTGAAAGCCATCAATAATCGCAAGTGTCAGCGGCAGTCGAATTGAAATTGTGGTGCCTCTACCCTCTTCACTTTCCATTTCCACATGACCTCGTAAAGCCTCAATATTTTTGCGCACCACATCCATTCCCACACCACGCCCCGAGATATTGCTCACGGTTTCTGCGGTGGAAAACCCTGCTTCAAAAATCAGACGAAAAATCTCTTGATCCGTTAATTGTTGACCTTCAGAAATAAGTCCTTTCTCTAGCGCTTTATTCATTATTTTTTCTTTTGAAAGTCCGCCACCATTATCTTTAATCTGTATCACGACACTACCCGAGTCATGAAACGCGTCTAAGCTAACAATACCCTTTGTCGGTTTACCGGCGGCCATTCGTTTTTCAGGCGACTCAATACCATGATCGACTGCATTTCGTACTAAATGCATTAATGGGTCACCTATTTTTTCAATCAGCGTTTTATCTAACTCTGTTTCTGCACCATGAATTTCTAGCTCAATATCTTTACCGGTTTCACGACTAACTTCTCGGACAACACGTTTATAGCGATTAAACGTTTCACCAATCTGAACCATTCGTAAACCCAAGGTCGTATCACGCACTTCTTCAACTAGGTGTAATAAATTTTCCATGGCTTCATTCAGATCCTCATCACCGATACGTCGCGCGTTGAGTTCAGAGTTTGCGGATCCAATCACCAGTTCACCGACTAAATTTACAAGATCTTCTAATTTAAGGGCGTTCACCCGAATCGTTTGCTGAGAGCTATCACGTTGCTGCTTCTGTACATTTTGTTTTTGTACGGCAGCGTCAACAACTTCCTGCTGCACAACCTGGTTATCAACGGCTATTTTTCCTATTCTAGGGGCTTTCTGCTCAGTACCATATAACATCAGGTCGTCTGAAATTTGGTCCTGAGTTGTCAATATTTCACCTTTCTCTGCCAGCGTTAGTGCGCCACATGCCACTAAAATATCACCAATCCGCATATCACCTTCAGGTAGTTCATTGATCATTTTAATATAGGTGTCGATATGGCTATGGGGGGGGAGTATATAAATGGTGCAGTCATCCTGTACAAATTCAAACACCTCTTCAAGTGCTTCTTTATTTGTATTCGGGGCCGCTAATGCGATCTCAAAACCTAAATAACAACTTTCTGGATCAAAGTCATTCCACTGAGGGATCGCATCATCGAGTAAAGTGACACCTTTAATTTCGCCTATCTTATTGAGATAGCTAATAAATGACATTGGATCCATACCATTTCGCAGCGTATTAAGTCCGAAACGGAGTGAAATATGCCAGTTTTCGCTGGTCACGCCTTGGTTTTTATTATTAGGGCCGATACTTCCACCCACATTATTGTTTGAATTTTCTGAAGCGCTAGGCGGTGAATCCTCAGAATTTGGCGTCCCTTCTAAATCAGAAGAGCTTTCTAAATAGCGTCCCAATTTATTCAGTAGGCTATTATCTGTTTCTTTAAGATCTGAGGTTAAAGTTTCTGCGCCACTCAAAGCTTGCTCAACTAATTTTTCCAGATGATCACGACTACTTAAAAATAGTGAGACCATTTCTTCATCAACCTTCAACCCACCTTCTCTTACCTTTACAAGTACACTTTCAACGATATGTGTAAAATCAACGATGGTATTTAAACCAAACAGCCCGGCTGCACCTTTAATGGTATGAAACGTTCTAAACAGGTCATTGATACCATCAAGCGTATCGCTTTGATTATTTAAATCATCCAAATTAAGCAGCGCTTGTTCAGCCAATTCGAGTAAATCTTCCGCTTCATCAGCAAAAATTTGTAAACTATCATCGCTCACAATGTTTCTCCTATTTCAAAGCTTTCAACCAGACCGTACATTTTCATCAATTTAGTCACAGCTGAACTCATAACCGTAAGCTTCAACTCTTTATCCTGGCATTTTATCTCTCGCTGAAGACCTAATAAAAGCTGAATACCTGCAGAATCAATCTCCTCAACACTCGCGAGATTCAATTCAAAACGCGTATAAGTGTTAACAGCGTTGGACATCTCTTGCTTTAAGGCTTCAATCGCATAAATCGTTAAATCTTCATCAAACACGACACTACATAAGCCTTCTGTTTCGATACTGTTATCTTTAATTTCAAGCGCCATCTCGTTCACCTTACGATTTAAAAAAGCAAATTTTATATCGGCTGAATTAACCAAGTTTCATCGCTTCAATCCGAGCTTTATGGTACTAGCTTTGAAATTACCTCAAGTAATTTAGGGGGTTGAAAGGGTTTGGTCATCCAAGCTTTTGCTCCTGCTGCTTTACCCTCCTCCATTTCTGCACGCCCTGCTTCTGTTGTTAACATACAGATAGGCGTAAATTTATAATTTGGCAGTTTCTTAATTTCTTTTACCAGAGTAATGCCATTCATATTTGGCATATTGACATCACTTACAATAAGATGAACTTTCTGTCCCGTTAATTTACTCAGCGCATCAACACCGTCACATGCTTCTAACACATCGTACCCCGCCTCTTTCAAGGCATTTCCAACGACTGTTCGTACAGAAGAGGAGTCATCTACAATCATTATCGTTTTTGGCATTTTAGCTTCCTGGAAAGGTCATAACCCTTCATTTATTTATTTCGCGCTTTCAAGTAATAAGTACAATTTATTGATTGAAAACCTGAACAACTCTTCAGTAAAATATTTGTATTTCATTGGCTAATTTCGCATTTCACTACTATCTAGTTCACACGCTTATCATCTTCAAATTCATTGGTTTAGCTATATTTATCATTTTTAAATATTCACCCCGCCTTATCGATTAAAACCGCTTAAATCCAGACTCATCAAGTGATTGCTCAGAAGCTATTACCTCAACTGAAGGCACTGCTTTATTAGGTTTAGAGGGCCTTCGTGGCTCAGCCATTTTGCTTGTGTTTGAATCATTTGTTAGTCGAAAGAAACCAACAACTTGTTGTAGGTTTTCTGATTGAGCCTGCATTTCTTCTGCTGTCGCAGCGAGCTCTTCGGAGCCCGCTGCATTGTGTTGCGTCACTTTGTCTAGTTGTTGCATGGCGCTGTTAATTTGTCCGACACCACTAGACTGTTCTTCTGAAGCAGCACTAATTTCTTGTACTAATTCTGCTGTCTTCATAATATCTGGGACCATTTTTTTGAGTAAGCTGCCTGCTTTCTCTGCCACTTTTACACTACCATCTGTCAGACCACTTATTTCTGAGGCTGCAAGCTGGCTACGTTCTGCCAGCTTTCGAACTTCAGCAGCCACGACAGCAAAACCTTTACCGTGCTCTCCTGCTCTTGCTGCTTCTATTGCGGCATTAAGTGCCAACATATTCGTTTGATAAGCAATATCTTCAATAATCGTTATTTTTTCGGCAATTTGTGTCATTGCCTCAAGTGTTTGCGCAACAGACTCACCCCCTTCAGACGCAGCAAGTGATGACTCGTTAGCAATCTTATCTGTGATCTGTGAATTTTCACTGTTTTGACTAATTGATGCACCCATTTGCTCAACAGAGGCACTTGTCTCTTCAACACTTGCCGCTTGTTCACTCGCGGCTTGGCTCAATGAGTTAGCGGTATCACTCACCTGAGAAGATGCGGTTGATATTTGAGCAGAATTCCCTTGAATCTGCTGAACCACTTCGATTAATTTTTGCTGCATATCAATCATTGCTGCATAAACGCCGACACGTTTTTTCTTTTCGACGTCACTTAAGTCCATCGTTAAGTCACCCTTAGCAATATTCTCAGCTAACTTCCGAACCTCAGAAGGATCTACCCCTAATTGTTTCATTACGCTTCGAACAAAAAGCACAGCAATTAGAATAATAAACACGACCGCAATAACCATCGCAATAAAGATTGCCACTTCAAGTTCATTAACAGTTTTAAAAGCTTCCTCCTCATCAATTTCAGCAAGAATCACCCAGCCAAGCCCTTTAATGTTTAATGGTGCATAAGCCGACAGGACATTTACCCCCCGGTAATCTGGTGTAATTTCAGCTCCTTCATCGCCTGAAATCGCCGCATTCGCTGTAGCTGATTCGATTTTAGTTGCCAAAATTGTATTTTCTTCAGAGAAACGCGATTGAGAGCGCATTAGATTATCCGCCCCCACTAAATACACTTCACCCGACTCACCCAGCCCTTCTTTCACCAACAATCGACGATTGATTTCATCAACAGGCATCTGAAAGACCAGAATGCCTATCATTTCCTCGGTATCAAAAATGGGCGACGCGATAAACGATGCAGGCGCATTATATGAAGGAATATAGTTTGCAAAGTCATTCACAAAGGTCTCATCTTTTGTGCCGGCTTTAGCCGCTCTTTTAACTACTTCAGCTAGACCTGAATCTTTATGCCCTCCTTTATAGAGGTTAGTCCCGTAATCGATCTCTTTGAAAACGGAATAAACAACGTCACCAGTATTGTGGTCAACCAGAAATATATCGTAGTAGCCAAACTTTTCCAGATAACTACGCATCACCGGATGAAACCAAAAGTGCGTCTGAGAATATCGAGAACCGTTATCAATTTTATCGAGCTTTGACTTACTACCCAGTGGGTGCTGGTTATTAGAAATATAAAGGTACTGAGCAATAATGCCCGAATTGGAAGCAGGTATTAATTGCTCTGATGGGATCGTCTCACCCGTTTCTTTCGTAAACTTATTGCCAAAATCATTTGAGTAGAAACGTTTAAGGTCACTTTTGTGCTCTTCTAGCTTCTTGGTGTTCTGAGGTAGGTCTTCAGCCAGGCCATGAAAACCTTCAACCGTTTCGCCCATCATTTCAATGGTCATCTGGTCTTCAGAGAGCGTGATGATCTGGTTTTCTATTTGTTGAAAATAGTTTTCAATCTCTTCTCTTTTTACGGATTTTAATGAATTCAGTTGGTCAAAACCTTTTTCATGAAGCGCATTCTGCGCACCATTAAGCGCATAAAGCCCTGTCCCAACAAGTGGAACCAAACCTGCTATAAGCATGGAGATAATTAACATCCATTTCATTTCGATATTTTTAAACATAGGACCTTTTCCCCCAGATATTTAGGAAACGACCAACCATCGATTATGGAATCTCTTACTGTTTATTACTATATAGTCCACCAACACAGAATCGTCAAAGTCATTAGCTTAATCACTTTCATCATTTAGAACTATGAATATCAATTATTAGACTCAAATGACATATCAATTTACTCCGTTTAAATTGAGCGACACTCAAACCTACATAAATATCCTAAAAGGAGATATACACTGATGTTTAAACATGGTGTGACGAACTGTATTTGAGGGAAAGTAGGTTTTCTTTTAGTCTAAAACAAGGTTGCTTACTTATGAGAGACGATCATTTCAGGTATTTTATTCAATGCAACGATGTGATCCGCTGCGCCGAGTTTTACCGCTTCTTGCGGCATGCCATAAACTACACATGTCGCTTCATTCTGAGCAACCGTTTTAGCTCCAGAATCATGCATTTCCTTCAACCCTTTTGCACCATCATCCCCCATTCCTGTCATAATAATTCCCAATGCATTATTTCCTGCATATTTTGAAACAGACCGAAACAACACATCTACAGAAGGTTTGTGTCGACTTATCAGGGGCCCATCTTTTACTTGTACAGAGGCGCCAAATTGCGTGGCATGCAACATCATATGCATTCCTCCTGGCGCTATGAGTACTCGTCCGGGAAGTAAAGCGTCATTGTCTTCCGCTTCTTTTACTTCGACCCGACATAATTGGTTTAAGCGCTCAGCAAAGGTACGTGTAAATTTCTCAGGCATATGCTGAACGATCAAAATTGGTAAAGTATTAGCTGGAAGCGCTGTCAATACGGCCTCGAGTGCCTGAGTTCCCCCCGTTGAAGCGCCAATTGCTATCAATCCACCTGTTTTGCTAGCATTTCGACTCCCCCTACTGCTTAACATGGCGTCAGCAGTTAGCTTTGCCGCGACCTTTTGGATTGGAGCAATCATTTTAGGCTTAACGCTTGCCATATTAGCTTTTACAGCAGTACGAATCGCTGAGATCAACTCTGAAGACGCTTCAGGTAATGAGGATTTAAGATTCACCTTCGGTTTAGCAATTACATCTATCGCACCGATACTTAAGGCTTGAATGGAGGTTTTTGTACCTTCAGCCGTTAAGGTAGAACACATAATGACGGGTGTTGGTCGTTCTGCCATGATTTTTTTAAGAAACGTAATGCCGTCCATGCGTGGCATTTCAACATCTAAAATAATCACATCTGGCCAACTTTTTTCCATCCTGGCCATTGCAAAAATTGGGTCTTGCGCTGAACCAATAACCTCTATTCCAGAGGTGCCTGTAAGCAACTCAGTAAGCACCTTTCTAACAACTGCGGAGTCATCAACAATAAATACTCGAATGCCCATTATAGTCCTTCATGTGTATTAAATAAGTTAGAGATAGCATTTAAACTTTCATTTTGCAGACGTAGTCATTAAAGCTGCCCATGGTGTACCCACACATCACCTGAATTCACATCAAATGCAATGCGTCTAAATCCAGTACCCCCGACATGCTCCACTAATAAAGGGATGCCAAATTCTAATATTTTTTGTTTCGCAGCTTCAATATTTTTAGCACCAATTTGCTCACCTTCATGCAACTTTGAACTTGTTAGCATATTGCTGCCGCCAAATATTTTAGCTTGATATTCTTTCAAGTAGGTACCTCGTAGGTTCGCCTCTTTTTCGAATAAAATCATAGCAGTATCAGAATACCGCCCACTTAACGGCAGCCCTAAATTATCCATATGCTTAAAAGCGTCATTTGAGTAAGGCAATACAATATGGCACATACCGCCTACTTTAAGCACCGGATGCCAAAGCGTAATAGAGACACAAGAACCAAGAAGTGTGTGAATTTGACAATTTGCATCGCCAAAATAAAACTCTCCCGGATTAATAAATCGGCTACTACTATCATCCAGATTTCCACCAATTTCAGCACTTGGTACAAATATCATGTCATTCAACTTTGAATAATTTTTTGATAGACCGTTGGAATCAAACTCTTTAAATCTTCATTTATTCCTTTTAAAGACTCAGAATGACCTATAAAGAAATACCCCCCAGGCTTTAGCTTTTCAACAAGTTGTTTTACTACCTTCGTCTTTGTAGACTGATCAAAATAGATCAATACATTACGTAAGAAAATTACATCAAAAATCCCGACCTCTCCTAAAGGTTTTTTTAAATTCATTGGGGAAAACGTTAGTCTTTGTCGTAATTTTTTTTCAATTAAGAGCGTTCCTTCATGCTCTCCAGTACCTTTAAGACAATATTTTCGCAAATATTCCAAGGGTATCCCATCAATCCGATCTTGAAGGTAATGGCCTTGTTGCGCTTTTTTTAAAACACGACTGCTAATGTCAGAACCAAAAATTTCCCATGGGTGTGCTTGTAATACATCATCTAACATCATCGCAAGACTATAAGCCTCCTCCCCTGATGAAGAAGCGGCACTCCACAACCTAAATGTTTTTCCACCGACCCACTTTGTGAGAATTTCCTTTTTTAAAAAATCAAAATGTTTTGGTTCTCTGAAAAAATAGGTTTCATTCGTCGTTAACAAATCAATCGTAATTTGTCGCTCACCACCTGGCGGGGACTTAACCATCAGGTCGTAATATTCAGTAAAAGAATTCAATGAATAATGACGTAACCTTTTACTTAATCGAGAAGTGACCAATGCTTTCTTTTCATCATTCAGGTTAATACCGGCATAATCATAAATAAATGCTTTAAATAACTTAAACTCATTATCTGTAATTTTGAATTGAAGCATTGATAAAAGATTCCTTTAATTCTCAGCGTGTTGACGTACTTTAGACATTACATCTCACTTAGACTTAAAAACCTTGAACCGAGATACACTTAACGCAACGGTATCGTCATACTAGAAAGGGCGTTTGAAAAAAGAGCCGTTGAGCTCTCGGATAAGCAAGGATATATTCCCTTTAAATTCTCATAACTAACCTTTGATACTCACCTTATTCTTGAGTATCTGTATCACACATAATTTAATGCAGAGGGTTCTTGTACCGTTTAACTATTTTTAAGAGAATTTATGGCACCAGCCTTTCAATTACCTCAAGTAATTTGGCAGGCGGAAAAGGCTTAGTCATCCAAGCTTTTGCTCCGCCTGCTTTTCCCTTATCTTTTTCTGAGCGCCCTGCTTCGGTTGTTAACATGCAAATAGGGGTATATTTGTAATCAGGTAGTTTTTTAATCTCATCCACCAGCGTAAAGCCATCCATATTTGGCATATTGACATCACTTAAAATAAGATGAATTTTTTTACCCGTCAGTTTATTAAGCGCGTCTTTCCCATCACAAGCTTCAAGTACTTCATAGCCGGAGTCTCTTAAGGTGTTCCCCACCACAGCACGTACGGAGGATGAATCATCCACAATCATGATTGTCTTCACCACTTAAGACTCCTTCAATTTTCTTTACATAACCGCCCTAGGCCTGTTCATCAATACGCCTAACCCCACCAGATGTTGGAACAACTTCCACAATTTGATCTATCAAATAAGTAAAAATTATTCCCTTGAATACGAAAGCTTATACATACTTATATAGTTCACCTACCATGCCCCGTCAATCAAATGAATTTACTCATTTTCGTCAAATTCAGCTTATAAAATAACTACACGAAGCCACTTGAGAGTACGGTGTATTTAAAAAAGAATTAGGTGGGAAAGTAGGTTTTTAAGAAAGAGAGAATCGAATGAAGCTGTAAGTTCTGCGAGTCAATATCAAAGTTTACTTAGATTATCTTTGTATGAACTATCCTGAAGGTCGTAACTTAAGGCCGTTAGTGAAGTGACAACAGCGAAATTTGTCACGCATGAGCGTAACAATTTAATCATCACACCCGGTGTAAAATGTTTTCATCTTTATGCTCAAACTGCTTTGTTCCGTAGATATCAACCAGTATCGTTTGTTGGTAGCTTAGTGTATTGCCCTCTACTTTTAACATCTGATTAAAAGCTGTGGTGCTCGCCTTTTTACTCATGAATTCAGATTCAATAATTCCCCAGCTAGCACTGCCTTTTTTTGCCGAAACTGCAAAAATTATTTGCTGATTAGACTTAGCTATCGTACCACCGGCTAATACCGCTACACGACGCGCAATCGTAAAGCTGTTACACACCACTTCGGCTTCGGCATCCCATGTCCAATAGCCCACTTGGTGATGTAAAACCTTATCGTTAGTTTTCCTTCGTACTAACTGTTCGTATTGAACCGTTGTAAGCGTTTGCTCTTCTGCATTATCAACATCAGGAACGGCTTTAAACTCCAGCGTTTCATAATATGCGTTTTCTTCAATGCCATCGGGTTCAGGCGCAATATCTTCACCGCTTTCACCTTGCCATTTCCCCAATAACACGGCTAATGGGCCAAGTTCAGAATTAGTAACAGACATTAGTCGTTCCTTATATTATTTAATTTAAACCGACACACTGATTTGATATGGGCCAGTGTGTCGTTTAACGAGCGGCGAAGCAGAGCTCTCTTATAAATAATTTAGCATGGTATCAACATCACTAATAGTAAAAGGATCTTCTGGGCAATTATCCATCATACCGGGTTCAACAAACTGTGCTTTGATTTCACCATCGACCACATGCATCGAGTAGCGCCATGAACGATCACCAAAACCTAGGTTTTCTTTCTTCACTAACATACCCATTAAACGAGTAAAATCACCATTACCATCTGGTAGCATTTTAATGTTATCTACCCCTAAGTGCTTTGACCATTGAAACATGGTGAATGCATCATTCACACTTAAGCAATATACCTCATCAACACCCTTTGCTTTCAACGCTTCATAGTTTTTTTCGTAGCCCGGTAAATGAGTACTTGAACAAGTGGGAGTAAATGCGCCGGGTAAAGCTACAATAATAATATTCTTACCTGAAAAGATATCAGCAGTCGTTTTATCTTCCCATCTAAAAGGATTTTCACCTTCAACAGATTCGTCTCTTACGCGGGTTTTGAAAGTAACATGGGGTACTGTTTGCTTATTCATATTTAGCCTCACTTTGTCTAATTTCTTGATAGCAAGTTAAGATGTTCATTTAAAGTAAAGCCAGTTTAACCAAACCATTTAAATAGCAAAATACAATTAACTAAATCGATACGATAGAGTATAGCTATAATTAATTCCTCCCATAAACACGTTGACGCTTATATCGGAAGAACTCATCTTCTTCTTCACGAGCAATAGTAGGCGCCTCGTGTTTAAAATGCTTTTCTCGTAAGCCTGCCAGCGCAGTATCTAATTCCTCACCAGAAAACTCGTTATGTAAGCCCTGACGCGCCTCCATATAACTGTAACCATTTAACCAACGTTTATCTTTTACTTGGTCTTGTTCGGCTAAATATTCTATTTGTGTTTCATCAAAACCTATCGTCCGTCTGATCGTATCGATCTCTTCTTGTCGTTGTTCATTACTCATATCAGAAAGTTCTTTTTGTACAGCGTCAAAACCAAAGAGTGTTTGCGCTAAAACCCCCTTACTATCAAACACAGCATTTTCGATCGTTTCTGAATATTGCTCTTCATAGGATGATTGCAATATATAAATGCGCTCATACATTGTCGTGTCATGAGACTGATCTAGCATAGCAACCGTTTTCTGTAGCACTTCTCTTCGTTCTTCTTGTGCAGTAATTTCAGATGACCAAATTTTATTTGCATCTTCCCCGAATAATTCTCTGCGCTTTTTCCATAATTCCCCATTGTACTCAAGCGGGGGCATATCATTTAATGTCAATACATTGTCTAGCAACCAATTCTCATAGAGGACCATCGTATCAACTGCTCGAATAATATTTTCAGCAATTTCGGGAAAAGCCCCTCTGATAATGGCTTCGAATAACTCCTTCCCTTTAACAGGGTAAGTTTTCATCAAATCATCTAAAAACTCTTTAAGTGATACTTGTACTGCAATATTTTCAATCATACCACTATATTGTTGACGCATTTTTTCAATGAGATCTAGTTTAAGCGCTTCAAATTCTTCATCTGCCCGAGCTATTGGTTCAGGTTTAGGCAAAGAAACATGGGGTAATTTTGGTATAATCACTTCACTAACCGCACTCTTTTTTGCAGCTATCATTGGAATAGAAGTACCTGTTGTTCCTGAGTTTGTCGTATTAAAGCTGTAAAAATACAAGACAAGAGCTCCCAGCATAATGCCTGAACCCGCTACTACAAAACTGCTCTTAAATGATTTCACCATTTTCTTTACCACTTGTTTTATTATTTTCGACAATCACACAGTTACTTCAGTTGAATAACCAATACTCAATCCTGAGCTGTTAAAAAGTAGACATCCTTGTCTACCAGTCTTTTAACTTTATAAACCTACACGATTATAGTAAAGGCTCTAGCACAGGCCAGATTAAATTAGCCAACGTTAATGAACCATTTGGTGTTGGGTGAATATCATCACCTTCAACATCCGCTGCTGGAACGTGCCCACGAGGATCGACAAAGGTACAGCTTGCAGTCGTTGCAGTATCACATGCATAACTTAAATAAGCATCGCCGTAGTTAACCGCCTGATTTAAATTAGTGTTTCCACGAGGCAACTCGTAATAACCCAAATAAACGATATTCTCCACACCATCCGCGTCCATTTGATTCATCAAGTTAACGCTAGTCACATAGATATCTTCGATTAATCTTACGCAGCTTGAACTGATATTCCAACGCCACCAATGTGTTTTACATCCATTTGGATCGAATAACATGGCTGGAATAAGTATATCGTTACCACCGCCATCCATCACGATAGTATTGATGTTCGCATCAGTCGCCTTGGCAGTAGCGTATTGACTGTCAACCGCTGGCGCTAAAATACCACCCGATAGTTCTGCGCCACTCTGCGTATAGTTACGGAAAGTTTCACCCGCCCAAGACTCAAGGTTTGCTTGAATTTGGCCGTTCAGGTCAAAAATAGAGTCACCTAATGTGACAACATCATTCCGGTCTGCATTCTCAACGTATGCATTACCTGAACACCCTACAACACTTACAGCGACCACTGTGGCTGTCGCTAATTTGGCTAAATTTGAGATTATTGTTTTCATTTTTTCTCCAGAGTTTTAGTTTTATTGTTTGGAGATTTTAGGTTAATACAGTTACAAAATATTAAGGTAGGCGAAATACGCACCATCTATACTTATTAGTGCGCTTCTGAACAAAGAATAGTAAATTAAATTTAAAGGAATACAATAGCGTGAACTTGATCACACTTCTGTAAGCCAAAGCATGAACAATAAAAAAGGAGAGCACATGCCCTCCTTTTTTAAACACTAATATTAACGCCGAACTTTACAACAAAGGCTCAAGCACCGGCCAGATCAAGTTAGCTAGTGTCACCGAACCAGTCGGTGTTGGATGAATGTCATCACTCTCAACATCCGCTGCTGGAACATGCCCACGAGGGTCAACAAACGCACAGTTTGTAGTCGTTACATCACACGCATAACCTAACCATGTATCACCATAGTTAACGGCTTGATTTAGATTAGTATTACCACGAGGTAACTCGTAGTAGCCTAAATAAACGATGTTTTCTACGCCATCAGCATCCATTTGATTCATTAGATTTACAGACGTGACGTAAATATCTTCAATCAAAGCTTTACACTTTGAAGAAAGGTTTGGACGATACCACCTTGTTTTACATCTGTTTGGATCAAACAACATTGCTGGAATAAGTATGTCATTACCGCCACCATCCATCACGACAGTTGTGATATCTGGGTTGGCTGCATTCGCTGAAGCCACTTGTTCCTCAACCGATGGAGCCAAAGACCCACCTGAAAGCATTGCTCCACTCGTGGTGTAATCACGGAAAGTCTGACCCGCTTTAGCTTCTAGCTCAGTTTGAATAACGCCGTTAAGATCAAAGATAGAGTCACCAAATGTAGCAACGTCATTACGGTCAGCAACATCGGTATAATCGGCTTCAATGGTACAACCGACAAAGTTGGCAGCTAACGCAGCAACAGTTGCTAACTTAGCTATGTTTGAAATTATTTTTTTCATGATTTCTCCAGTAATTATATTTATTTATTCGGAGACAAAACTATAAATCAATTAACGTTTTTTTAGACAGGCGAAAAATGCACAAGCCAAGGAACTTGTTCGCTTTCAAGACCGACATGCCGAAATAACACTCACAAAACACTGAAAACGAGTACCCGCTCACACGCACTTGATATAAACAAGATATGAAAAGTTCACTATATTAAAGATGGGCAATACAAAAGAAAGCCTAAGGAGAAAGACTAAAGGAGGAACTAAAATATACTGCTAACGGCGACTATTCTTGTTTCATACTCGAATGATATAGGCACCAGTTATTTTTACCACCTCGTTTAGCCTCATACATCGCTGCATCCGCATGGGCAATCACATCATCGATGCATTTATCCCCTTCCTGCATCGTCGCAACCCCCACACTAGCAGAACAGCGGACACCATGAGCATCGTCTTCAAGTCTGATCTGAGTGAACGCCAGGCGATGCCGCTCCACAATGACACTTAATTCATCATCTTTGAAACTTCTCAAAATAATGCCAAACTCATCACCACCAAGACGCGCTACAACATCGGTTGCTCGTGAATTAGCTTCGAGCGAGCGAGCAACAGCTTTGATTAACTCATCGCCGATATAGTGGCCACAATTATCATTGACCAACTTGAAGTCATCTAGATCAATAAACACCACAGCGAAATTTCGGCTAAATCGATCAGACTCAGCTAAGCACTTATGTAACTCCTCTTCAAACCTTCTACGATTTAGCAAGCCAGACAAGGTATCGTGATTCGCTAACCAGGCTAACTCTTGCTCTGCCTTGACACGCGCTGAGATATCAACCGCAACAGATAACACCTGCCGCGAATCCTGGTCATGATTGTAAAGAACAGCGTGCCTCCAGGCTAAATGTAGCTTTTCATCGTCACGAGTCTTCAACACGGCCTCATGCTGGTACTCACTTAATTCCCCCTCTACTACATCCTCTATTCTATTAGCGATGCGATCCGTTTCTGAAGAAACTTCAAGTAAAGAGCTAAAAGCCTTTCCGCGCATTTCCATCGAGGAGAAGCCGCTTATTCTAACTGCAAATTTATTACTTAATTGAATGTTACCGTTTTCATCCTGAATGATGATGATTGCATGGACTGTATCGAGTAACTGATTAACAAAATCTCTTTCTTTTTCTAGCTCCTCTCCTCTTAATTCGAGCTGGGCAGCACGATTATCCAATTGACCTTGCAAGCTTTCTAGCTCGGTACTGAGTTTTATTCCCGTTACATTTAAGAGGTCGGTTTCATCACTAAAGATATTTCGTTTACTGAGATCTTTAAAAGATTTTTTAGCATCTCCAAAGCGATGCTCCGCTAAAAGCGGCAGTATATTTGCTGTTTTCCGGAGTCTTGTCATAGGTCTCCATAACAAGATAAGCAATAGTATTTCAGCAACAACAAGGGAGATAATACTGATATGGACACTCTGATTTTGCGATTTTTCCATGCTCACAACATCTTGTGACACATTAGAAATAACGACCACCTGGTTATCTTTTAATGGCAGCGCTCGAAGCTCAAATACCTCATTATTTATATCAACTAAATTCACTCCCTCGGTCAACTCTTTCAAAGAGTATAATGCTGAGGCGCTACTAATAATGGCTTTACTATTTTGAGGATTAGTTAAAGCGATTAGGTTTTTATCCCAGGATGGTATAAATTCATCATACTCACTGGCACTCTTTTGGTTTGTCAGTAGACCTGTATCAATATTTGAAATATGCTGGAAGCGCAACATCACATTGGAAAGAGGTTCGGACAGCAGCAAAGCTCCGATCATACGCCCCTCGAAAATAACCGGTACACCACCCAGAACATTACATTTAGAATCACAGCTAACAGTCCACTGTGGGCTTTCAGATGAGAGTATTAAGTCTAAAAGAGAACGTTCTCCAATGTTTCCCGCAGAAGCCATCAAGCCACCATTCACACTAAACACAGATATATCCTCAATACCCGCATCAACTTGAAGCGTCCAACTCAGTTCGTCGATTTTTTCTTGCAATAAAGTTTGATCATGAGCGACGAGCCCCTTTAGCAAGCTGTCATTTGTGGTCGCCGCATTGGCAAACTGAATTATTTTTTCAGCAGCCACTTCAATTAAACTACCCAACTGCTGTTTGTTCTGACTATAAATATGGCTTCGGCCAATTTCGAACTGACGTAAAGTAGACTCAGATATGAAGAAAAGAAAGGCACCACAGATAGTAGCCAACACAATACTCGTCAAGCTAAAGGCCTGCCACTTGATACTGAAATAACGTTTTTCCATGGTTTGGTCAGTCATTTACGCTTTACCACTTATAAGCTACTTGGAACATTGCAGCTGTCCAGTAAGGATCTTGCTTTTCAGAAAAAGCATTGTCTCGCCCAAATAATCGAGCTAATCCATCAACATAATGAAACTCAGCTCTCAATAGCCAACTTTCGCTGGGTCTGAATGACCCGCCAAAATTGATATCATGCCACTTTTCATTATCTTTAAGAGTTTCATTTTTATGGCCCTCACTGGAGTCATAACGTATATAGCTTTCCCACTGTTCACTGAATCTATATAAGCCTTGAATATAAAAGGCTTCTTCATACCCAGTGTTTTTTGCCTGAAAGCCAGGAATATTCTCTAAGGCTGGGATATTTGTCTCAAATTTGTGCCTTAAATATTCAACAGTAATTGACCAATCAAATTGATTATACTCAAGTGAAGTGACCATACTCTCTGAATACACCGAGGCATCATCCTCGAAAATTGTCATAACTCCTACAGGTAAAGATACATCAACTTTATACTCCGGTCGGTAGTAGGTAAAAGAACTGCGCAAACCATCATACTCAGAGCCATAACTAATTTTAAATAATAGGCTTTTATCACCTTCTAGGTTTGAAGGGGTTAACTGTGCTATTTGACTGATTTCATCTTCGTCAGCAACAGGTTTACTAAAAAAGATCTGAGCGGATAAGCGCTGATCATCAAAGTCACGATATCCAAAGAACTCTATACCATCGGCAGAATAAAATGAGTTCCGCGTCATATCAAAATATATGGATTGCGGCATTACAATACCAGTACGCGTATGAGGCATGTCTCGGGTTTCATTATATAAACCATAAGAAGACCGAATTCTCCCTATCCTTACACCTAAGGTATCCGTCATAGTTTGATAAAATGGGTAGCTAAAAAAGGCATAATCAGCCCGCAGATCATCGCCACTGGCCTCACTCACCTTACGCCCTAATACTTGAGCTGAAAAAGTTAGCTTTTCTTTCACTACAGTAGAAGCCAAAAAACCCGCTTCCCACATATCAAATGACAACGAATCATCCGATTGGCTTAAAAAATTATAGTCACTACTATATATAGCCGTTTGACTGACAAATGCGCTCCAGTTGCTTCTTTGAAACCAGTCGCTTTGGTCAGCAAAAGCCATCCCAGAAAACAACACGCCTGAAAAAAAGATGCATAATATTTTTTCTATCAATCTACTTCCTTTAAATGAACTCGCCATCAACGTACTACCTATTAATGCTCTACCTATCAATAATCTACTTAATTGAAATAACTTTTGTTTCTTCATGCAGACTCTCTGAGCGGATATATCCAATTGCACCAGGTGTATTTGAGACACGCTTAACCATCTCTTCTTCACTACTCACACTCACAGGTTTTTCTCCTGTCCCCGAGTATACTAAACGATACCAAACAGACTCCAACTGCCGAGGAAAAACCTTTAGTAGGCTTCGGCAAAAATCCTTATGTGTAGCGTTGTCGCCAGACAAAACAAAGACTGAAATTCGGTCTCCATTAGACCAAATACTTTTTTTCATGGTGTAAATTGAACGCAAATCTTTAAGCTTCAGCTCACTTTCCTCTACCGAAGCATTCGCAATCACTTTTAGTGTAGCAGCAAACGAAGTCATACTAAGCTGTGAACCTAGCACAAAAACAGTAATGAGAAAGATACGCTTTAATTTGGTCATTAAATCAACTTGTAATATTTGGCAGCAACAACATTTGTTTAGTATTCAGCTAAAATATAGCACTAATGTTCATTTCAGCTAGTCATTGCTTGGTTTCCATAAACATCGCTCATATACAACTTCCATATAAACGCTATCTTGAATAAAAGATAGCATGATTCAAAGCGTCCCTACCTACCAAATGCGCCCAGTTTGACGAAAGGTGTACGCTTTTGCCACACTCACATTCAAATCAACTTTACTATTAGGTAATATCTAGTGATTAAGGAGAAACATAGCACGAATAAATACAAGGAGCTCATTTTAAACGGGTTAAGCAGTGCCGACTTACAACTAAGTTTTTAACCAATAAAACAACTATAAAAAACAATATTTTTTGGTATAACCATGATTTCTCGACCGATACTTCCATGCGCTCTTAATAAAAATAACCATCCTCAGTTACGACATTTGTACTACACTTTTTTAGTCACATTAATAAATTAGCCAATGATATAAATTTGACTGAAATATAAGATAGTGCGGCCTATTTATGCTCAATGAAATATACCCGAGATTACTTCTTGAAATTATACCCGAAGAGCTCAAGCTAAGTAGTTTGGGTATTCAGCGTTTAATTTCAGAGCATAACGCTGACCAAGATTCCAATGCCGTATACGGCAAACTGATTAAATCAATTTATGCTTCACAACCCAATTCAAATATTGGCATTAAATACGGACAGCATCTATCACCATCTAATCTTTGTGACTTCTCTAGAGTACTGATTACCTCAAAAAATTTAAGGTCAGCATTTGAGATTTTAGAAAATACATTTTTTGTTCATGGCGCCAGTTATTACCCATTTATTTCCAGCAGAAAGGGCGTGACATCAATCTCATTCACCTTTCCATTCAAATCACATGTCCCCTCCCATCAAAGGCGGTTCTGCGCAGAGGCAACATTCTCTTATATCATTAATGCCATTAAAGAATCGGTTGCTCCAAACTTTGAGCCTTTAAGAACCTATTTTGATTACGAAAAACCCTGTTATTCAAAAGAGTACCATGCAACTTTTGGCGAAAATATTGAGTTCAATGCGCCACTTTGCTTGTTAGAATTTGATGAAAAATATCTCTACCCTACATTCAAAAGTTACAACCCTGCGCTACACAATATGTATCTGAATAAATGTTTAGATGATTCGCGTATCACAGAAAGGCAGCATAGTTTCGAATATAAAGCGGCATGTTTCCTTTTACAGCACCACCCTGAGTCTTTTAACAGTAAAAAACTCGCAGCTATGCTAAATATCTCAGTTAGGGGCCTACAAAAAAAATTAAATAAACAAGAGCTTTCCTTCTCTCATATCGCGAATCTTGCTAGGCGAGAACTAGCCAAGCTATACCTTATTCAGAAACAACAAAGTATTGAATACACTGCTGAGCAATTAGGTTTTCAAACCAGCTCTGGCTTTCGTCGTTTTTTTAAAACTGAATTTGAGATGAATCCTGCTGAATACTTAAAGTTAGCGGGTATTGTAAACAACGATTTATAAAAGGTATCAATTGATATCATGTAAACCTCCAATAACCCAGTTCCTTCGTCAGGCATTCACCCCCTTATTTTAATAAACATCGATCTTATATCCGTTTTTTTCTCAATAAAGCACTATTTTTCGATTTTTTAATGAACATTTCCATAATTTTTAATAATTTGCATTCCATATTGCGTGTAATTTATTAGAATGAAAGATCGAATACGTTTAATCAGGTAGCTCTCATCATGAATAGAATTAAGAAGTCCTCAAAACTCGATAATGTATGTTATGACATTCGAGGAGAAGTCGCGCGCGAGGCCAAACGTCTTGAAGAGGAAGGCCATCGAATCTTAAAGCTGAATATCGGTAACCCTGCCCCCTTTGAATTCGACGTACCTGAAGAGATTCAAACTGACGTTATTCGTAATTTACCCAACGCACAAGGTTACAGCGACTCAAAAGGCTTATATTCAGCACGTAAAGCCATCATGCAACATTACCAATCAAAGAATGTTCAGGGTGTGGACATTGAAGATATTTATTTGGGGAATGGCGCGAGTGAATTAATTGTGATGTCGATGCAGGCTTTACTTAACAATGGTGATGAAGTGTTAGTGCCTTCTCCGGATTACCCCCTATGGACAGCTGCGGTGACATTGAGTGGCGGCCAAGCAATTCATTATCAATGCGACGAAGAAAACGCTTGGTTTCCCAATATTCAGGACATTGAAAGTAAAATCACTGAAAATACAAAAGCTCTTGTCGTTATTAATCCGAATAATCCAACAGGTTCGGTCTACCCCGAAAGCTTACTAAAGCAATTAGTTCAAGTTGCACGAGAGCACAAGCTCCTACTACTAGCTGATGAAATTTATGACAAAATTTTATATGACGAAGCGACACATAACACCATGGCTTCGCTTTCAAGTGATGTCATCACACTCACCTATAACGGTCTATCCAAAGCCTACCGCGCAGCGGGCTATCGCTCTGGTTGGATGTTGATCACTGGCCCAAAACACCTAGCAACCGACTTTATTGATGGGGTTGATATGCTGGCCTCAATGCGACTGTGCTGCAACGTCCCTGCACAGTATGCCATTCAAACAGCCCTAGGCGGTTATCAAAGCATTAATGATTTAATTGTTCCGGGTGGTCGCTTATGGGAACAACGTGAATTGGCGTGGTCTAAATTAAACAAAATTAAAGGCGTATCCTGTGTTAAACCTGATGGCGCACTCTATATGTTTGTAAAATTAGACCCCGAAATACATCCAATTTATAACGATGAACAGCTAGTACTCGACCTACTCAAGCAACAACGTATTTTGATTGTTCACGGTACTGGATTTAATTTAAGTGACCAACAACATTATCGCTTTGTATTTTTGCCACGCGTTGATGTACTTGAAGATGCGATTAATCGTTTTGAAGTTTTTCTTGAAAGCTATGAGCAATCCCCAGAAGATTACTTAGAACACACAGGCCAAAGCTAATATGTACGACATTCACATTGAAGAATTTTTTTTAGATTGCACAAAAATCCTAAAACAGATTTATCAGGCCTTTCCTAAAAATACGAATGTGTATGTTGAAGATATTTCAGGCCCAGACCAAGCTGATGAGTATGGGCTTCATAGCGATCGCTTTCAAAGCTGTTTTGGCGCGATGCTTTGGCTTGAGCATGAACAATTCATTCGCTTTGAAAGCACGATGCGCCAAGAAGCAATTGACCAAGCTAATTTAAGCTTAAAAGGTTTAAAATTGATGTCTAGTATTTGTCATGACGATTATATGAACAAGCTCTCAGATACAATTAAGCCTAAAATTAATGATTTAAAAGGTCGCCCAAACGTTGATACTTTAAACCATATCCACCAACACGGTACATCTAGTCAATTAGCTTTAGCCGTACAACATTTATTACAAAAGTATTCCTGAGCTAAGGCCTTATTATAAGTTGGTAAGACTGCCAGTAAGGGCTATGGGATTTCCTACTCTAAATTATGAAGACCCCGCACTACTCTTGCTTATTTTTTAGGGGCATTCCCTAAAATAGTTTCCCACCTAGGCGCAGATTCTGCAACACAACTTCCCGTGAGTTGATTCTTCAAACCCTCATCAGAGTTAAACCACCGGATACAGCTATATTCAGGCGCTGGCCCCATATCAAGCCAATGTTTTACACCTTTTGGAATCGTTAAAAAATCGCCTCGCTCACATTGTAAAATATGAATACGTGCATTGATATGCAAATAGATCAGCACTGTTCCACTCAAAAATAAACGCACTTCGTCTTCTGTATGAGCATGCTCAGATAAGAAATTATTTCTTCGTGCTGAAGCAAAGCTATCTGTTTTCTTAACAGACACCACATCTACAAATTTATAATTTCGTTCACTCTTTAACCTGTCAATATCTATTTGATATCGATGTAAAATTTCTTCAGCATGACTTAAACGATCACTCTCTTCTGATTGAGATCTTAATTGCCATTGTTCAAAACGCACACCGTCTTCTGCAAGATATCCTGCAACATCTTCAATATCACTTGAAACCAAATATGGTTTTCGCATATTGAATTGAGTGTATAACGTTAATTGGCTCAAATTTTACTCTTGTTAATCATTATCAATTTAAGAAGGCGCGATTCTGTCGAACAAACGAAACACGCTCAATAAAGCTAAAGTTAGCTGATTAATATAGATGAAAAAAGTTAACAAAAGGGGGAAATTTAGACAAAAAAGGAACAAATCACAATGATTCACGTTTTGTTTACAGGCCCTGACAGAGCCTGTATAAATGAAGGTATATTACTTTACAGTACATATTTATATGTAACTGTTTTATACAATGCTACGGTTTGTGCATAACATGCCTAGCACGTTGCTCTCGTCCTTGAAGAAAACTCGATCCAGAAAAAGCAAAGCTACTTCAAACCATATTGCTCACGATTCGCTTGTTTTGCTTGAGCACTTTTTTTCAGCATTACATACACAGCCCCTGTACCACCATGTTGTTTTAATGCAGAGTGAAATGCTAACACTTCATCTAGCTGGGGAAGCCAAACTGCTAAATGACTTTTAAGCGTAGCGATGTTATCAGGGTTTCGATCACCTTTACCATGCAGAATCATTACAACTCTTAGATCATGCTGTTGGCAATCGTTTATAAAACCAAATACCTCTTTACGCGCCTCTTCGACATACATGCGATGTAAGTCCAAACACGCATCAATTTCATAATGCCCCATCCTAAGTTTCTTATATACGCCATGTTGTACACCATCACGGCGGAATGCCAATACGTCATTCGACTTTAAATTCTGAATGCCTGCAGACATTAAGGGGTCGACCGTCTCACTATTTTCAACAGCAAGACTGCGGCGTACAACTTGCCCCGGCGTTTCCAATACAATTTTCTTATGGGTAACACGGGACTGTTTTAAAGGCTTAACATCCATGGTTTCTTGCAAAAAAGTCTGTTTATCTAACTCTCCTTCGTTGTCCATGGCATTAACTTCCAATTGATTCCAAGATCTTGCCCCCTACTTTTGTACTATCAATATGTGGGTTGGTTTTAAAAACATCCGTTAGCGTTTCCCAAGGCGGAATCGGTTGACAGCTGGAGAAAATAAACTCTGTAAAAGCAATCACTTTTGACGGAGGCTCACGACGGCTTGGATACACAAGATAAAAAGTTCGTTCTACAAATGGTGTTTCAGGCAACACTGTAATTAATCGCCCATCTCTAATATCTTCACTGATTAAAATCTGCGGAACAGCACCAATCCCAAAGCCATCAACCGTCATCTTTCTGAGCATTTCCATGTCATTCGAAATCATCCTAGATTTTGGATCATAGTCAACATGACCATTAGTACCACGAAATGACCACGGTGAAAGAGGGTGAGACACGCACGTATGTTTATCTAAATCATTAAGTGTTTTAGGTACGCCATGTTGGGCTAAATACTCGGGCGAAGCACAAAGTGAAAGGCGAGCTGTACCTAAATTTCTAGCCACTAAACTTGAATCAGACAAAGGACCAATTCGGAATGCTATGTCCATTTCCTGATCCAGCATATCAATTTGCTTATCATCAGAAATAATTTCAACATTGACCTTAGGGTATTGATCTAAAAACTTCTTAATTGCACCGACAAAAAAAGGCGTACCAAATGAAAGAGGTGTGCTAATTCGGAGTAAGCCACTTGGCTCAGCTTGCATGTTGTTAACAACCCGATCAGCCTCTTCCGCTTGCTCAAGCATTTTAACGCAATGCTGATAATACAGTTTCCCAGTCTCAGTCGGCTTAAGGTTGCGCGTCGTTCGATTAATTAAACGCACACCAATACGTTTTTCTAATTGACTGACTTTTCGACTTACCGTTGATTTTGGTAATTTGAGCTTTTCTGCCGCCTTCGTAAAACTTCCAGAACCGACAACTACCGCAAAAATAGCCATTTCATTTAAATCTTGCATACTTGTCCCAGCCTTTATATTTGGACCAATATCATTCTAACTTCTTTACCTCGATTGATTGACATCTATCTTGCACTTTAGACCTCAAACAATCCATTTTGTTCCACAAGTGGAACAGTAAATTCAAATCTAGCCTATTACATCTCAAATAGGAACAAGTTTAGAATCTATTTCTAATTTTTATTCATGCATTCTCGATTATAGCGCCTTATATTATATTGCTAATTTAACCCTAATCGTAATGACAACACGCTTACCTTGTGTAAAGCTCTCCCTTTAACAGGGCCCAAATATCACTAAAGGAATAAAATATGGTCAACCAATTTGCTGCTGCAATTATTCGCTGGCGCTGGCTTATTATTATTGCCAGTATCTCAATTGTTTTTCTGATTGCTCGTGGTGCATCAACAATTGGCTTTAGTTCAAATTATCGCGTCTTCTTTTCAGAAGATAATGAGCAACTTGTCGCTTTTGAAGCACTCCAAAATACCTACTCTAAATCTGACAATATAATTTTTGTTTTACACCCGAAAGATAATCAAGTTTTTACACATAAAATGCTAAGTGCAGTAAAAGACTTAACCGAACGCGCCTGGCAACTACCCTACTCCACTCGAGTCGATTCAATTACTAATTTTCAGCATACCGAGGCCGAAGAAGATGATTTACTAGTCAATGATCTGGTCGAATTCCCTGAAGAGGCAGACCTTCAACGTGTCAAAGATATTGCGCTTAACGAGCCTCTACTTTTACATCGACTATTGTCACCAAAGGCACATGTTACAGCCGTTAATGCAACGGTCCAATTACCACAACTCACTGAAGCTGAAATCCCGGAAACGGTCAAATATGCTCGTGAAATGATCGAGCAATACCGCTTGGATTACCCGGAGGTTGAAGTCTATGTAACCGGTAGCGTAATGCTTGGTAATGCCTTTTCAGAATCCGCACAAAAAGATATGAAAAGTCTGTTTCCAGTCATGTTTCTAATTATATTCATCACTTTATTATTACTACTTCGTTCTTTTACCGGCACAATCAGTACCATGATCATCATCATGTTATCTATCGCGAGTGCCATGGGGATGTTTGGTTGGTTAGGCTGGACGCTAACAGGGCCATCAACAGTCGCCCCGACAGTCATCATGACAATGGCCGTTGCCGACTGCGTTCATATATTAGTGACCTTTCTATTTAATATGCGAAGCGGCATGGAAAAGTCCAAGGCCATGCAAGAAAGTATTAGAATTAACTTTCAGCCAGTATTCATTACCAGTGTGACCACCGTTTTAGGTTTCTTAACGATGAATTTTAGTGAGGTGCCTCCTTTCCGTGACTTAGGAAATACCGTTGCCATGGGCGTAATTGCAGCATTTTTCCTCTCGACGATATTATTACCAGCACTGGTAATGGTACTACCTGTTCGCGTTAAGCAACATGATAACCGAGCACATAAGCACATCGACGCAATTGCATTATTTGTAATCAGAAACAGTACTAAGATTCTAATCGGTACGGCCATTATTTCTGCGATAGTTTTTGCTGCAATTCCTCTCAATACAGTGAATGATGAGTTTGTTAAATACTTTAAGACTAATGTTGATTTTAGGCAGGATACAGATTTTACTGCAGCGAATTTGTCCGGTATTTACACTATGGAATATTCGCTTATTACTGGTGAGTCAGGTGGAATCAGTAACCCTAAATTCTTACAACAAGTTGAAGCATTCAGCGAATGGGTTCAAACGCATAAAGAGGTAGTTCACGTTGACACGCTAACAGAGGTGTTTAAACGTCTGAATAAAAATATGCACAGTGATGATTCCGCTTATTTCAAATTACCAGAATCGAAGGAATTAGCAGCCCAGTACCTGCTACTCTATGAAATGTCTTTACCCTACGGTTTAGATTTAAACAATCAACTCAATGTTGATAAGTCCTCTATCAAACTCACCATCGTTTTAGATAATATTTCTAGTGTTCGTACTTTGGAACTAGAACAAGAGTTTGCCGAATGGCTTCGTACAAACACGGATATTTCTGAATTTTACGCTGCAAGCCCTAATATTATGTTTTCTCATATCGGTAAACGAAATGTCGTCAGCATGGTGTCGGGCGTAACTTACGCGTTAATTCTCATTTGTATTATTATGATGCTGGTTTTGAAATCAGTAAAACTTGGCTTAATTAGTTTAATTCCTAACCTTGTACCGATTGGGGCTGCCTTTGGCATTTGGGGCCTATTTCATGGCGATGTGGGGATTTCGGTCGGTACAGCGACGGGGATGATATTGGGTATTGTTGTAGATGATACAGTGCACTTTTTAAGCAAGTATCGTAGAGCCATTAAAGAAAAAGGATACAGCAGCGAAGAAGCGGTTAAATATGCCTTTAAAACTGTTGGTACCGCACTTTGGGTCACCACCTTTGTGTTAGTCTCTGGCTTCTTAGTACTCGCATTATCTGACTTTAACATGAATGCTTACATGGGTATTTTTACGGCATGTACTATTTCACTTGCACTTATTTTTGACTTTATTGCTCTTCCTGCATTATTACTTAAAACAGGAGGAAAAAAAGTAGCAAAAGCTTCTTAATAAATTAGTATTGCAGACGAGGGAGAGCCTCCCTCGTTATCCTTTATGGTGCTCTGAAACCATAAGTTGGCTGCTTTGACCAAACGATGATAACACTGTTGCTTAAGGTGGCCACATTTATAGGTCGATGATTAAGAGTCAACTCTAAAGATGATAAAGCGGATTTCAAGAATTGAACAATACCTGACTTATTAGTCACTAGTAAGACTAGTGCTCCCAACTATCAAGCGACTCAAGATCGCACAAAGCAGTCTCTCAACTACCTCGTGTAACTCAGGAGAATTCAGCCAATTTGAAATACGTGATAACTATCGGAAGTGAGCAAAAGCGATCATTAGGGAAACGTAGCTTAAGAGCCTTAACAGCCCTTAATACGTATATGTTTAATGACTGTTCTACCCCGAAAGCGATACATTTTTATTTAACGGAATCACTGTATTTAGATATCAATTTTGAGCTAAAGTGAATTTAAGTATCCGTGAAAGCGGGGGAAATGCGGAATCCGTTGTAATGCCTTGTTAGCATTAATTTATAAACAATATAACATTACCACCAACTACTTTAAAATCTGGCATGTGGAGGTCAGGCACAATTTTTCCATACTTTTGCTCACCAATAAATTTGCCAGTTTTGTCCCACTTCATGTAACTCCACCATACTAATTCCGAGCCTTTCTCGTAAGTATCTAAGCAATGAAAGTTTGTTTCTTGAACGAAGTTAAAGCAAGGTAATACTGCTCGATGCCACCCAAATTCAGGAAGCTTATATTTACCCCTTTGATATGGAATAGCATAAACCAAATAAGGGTTGTTGGTATCATTTAATTTTGTAACGTATACGTGGTACCAGTCGCTAAAAATCTCTGTAGTTTCTCCCTCTTTTAGATTTCTAACATCAACCGAAGG
>Ga0209290_1000177_pt1 | contig 59190 bp, 41 predicted proteins | sample EN1Hudsemesocosm_2_FD_184632 | JGI IMG/M metagenome (GOLD analysis project Ga0209290, IMG submission 184632) | Methane-oxidizing microbial communities from mesocosms in the Hudson Canyon - EN10B Hudson Canyon (SPAdes) (version 2) | ecosystem: Environmental > Aquatic > Marine > Cold seeps... | reverse complement strand
TTGTTGTATAACTGGTTGTTGTATAGCAAATTCTTGTTAAGAAAGTTGCTGTTTATAAAATTGTTCGATAGCAAATTATCGTATACGACAACTTCATTTATAAGAGTATAGGTCAAGCTTTGGAACTTGATCTTCAAAAGCCAATATTTTATTCATCCATCACTAGGTTCTTGAATCGTTTACAATTGTTCGCGTTTGAGGCGTAGTAATTTTTTCCTGTGCTTTTATACTTAGGCCAAATTTTATGATGTTGGAGCTAATATGTCTCAGGAAACTATTTTACGTGAACTCTCGCATGGTGAAAGCTTGTTTTATAAGGCTGCGCTTTCTAATAGTGCTTTGTCTACAATTGCAGGTAATATTCCGTTAAATGTATTACAAGGCTGCTTTAATTCGCTCATCCAAAAGCATGCATTTCTACAGTGTGTAGTCACAGAGCATGATAATAAATACTATTTCACTCAAAAGGCCGTGCCACAGCAGCCAATTCAACATGTTGTGCTATCACATCAATCTGAAAGTTCACCTTACGACCAAGCACAAAGTTTTTTTCAGAAAACACTTAATAACACTATAAATGCGCAAGAAACATTAGTCGAAATGACGTGTCTAAAATCAAGTCAAACTAACTCAGATGAGATCTATTTAGTATGGCGGATCTCTCATGTGATTTCTGATGGAATTTGTCTGATAGATTTACATCGTGAGTTTTTAGGCTTATGCGATCAAATGCTAATGGAGGGCGAGCTGACCATTACCAATACTGCTACTATGAAACAAATCCCTGAATGTATTGAAAGTAGGTTGCCGTCTAGGTCGGATGACAAAAAGGTAGAAGATATCACCGAAGATTACCTTAACGTGATCAATCAATCGTCGCATCAAGTTTTGTGCCCTGAAAGCTCTGTTGAAAATGAGCCGTATTTTACAACAGATCAACATATAGAAGTCATTACACACAGATTATCTGAATCTCAAACTAAGAATGTATTGGCATGGTGTAAGCAACGTAGTCTTAGTTTTAATGATGTGTTTACAGCAGCTTTGTTCCTTAAAGCAGAGGAGCTCACTCGACAAAACTCATTTCTACTGAGAACAGCGGTTAACCTGAGGGGTAAAGTTGAGCCTATCATCGATAAAAATCAAGTCATGACAGCGGCGAGCAGTATTATTACTTCAACAAGTATACAGTGCGAAGATGATTTGGAAGGGCTTTCTCGCAAAGTCAGAGCCTTGATTAATGAGGCCTTAATAGAAGCTCCGTACATTGAAAACCATCTAGCCAACAAGGCTATATTTAAAGAATTATCGACTACCTTGGCCTTTCATATGTCTAATGTTGGCAGGCTGGCTATTACCAATGATTTTGAAACCTTTTCGCTTGAAAATTTTGTAATGGCCCCCGGCACCAGTTGTGGTAAAACACTGCCAGTCAATGTGAATACTTTTAACAATCGTATTTCTATTTCAACTCACGCTCTGCTTGAAATATATCCACACGAGTTTGTTGAAGGTTTGATATTGGGCGCAATTGGTTTAATACTTAGCAGTAGCATTAAGGAACTTAAGAAGGCTGCATAGTAAACGCTTAAAATTGAGAATATCGAAGGAATAAACAAAGTTCTAATTGACACTCTTTCAATTTACAATTCTTAACCAAAAAAGACGTTTTTTTGAGCCAACTTCCTGTCATCACACATAAATCAACTAAGCTTTAATAAAAATATTCAAGCAAGGTTGATTTGCAAATGTATGAGAGTAAACATAATAAATATTATGATGGGCCACTTTCTGTGGGGCAACAATCGTTGTGGTTAATTCATAACTGTGCCAACGATAAAAGTATTTATAATACCCACTTTGCCTGGAAAATACCCGATGCTGTTGATGTTTCAGTTTTAAAGGAGTCCTTACAATATTTAGTTGATCGTCATCCTTTACTAAGAACATTATTTGTCGAAACAGATAAAGGGCCTGTTCAGCGAGTCTATGATCAAGCACAGCTTCGCTTCGAAGAGCGTCAAATTGATGAACTAAGTGATGACGCGTTTTCGGCGACTATTATCGATGAAGAGTTTAAACAGCCCTTTAATTTATCAAAAGAAACGGCCATGCGCTGGGTGCTTTTTTCGCGCCCCAATAATTCTCGCGTTCTTTGTTTGGTTTTTCACCATATCATTGTTGATATGGGTTCATTTATGATCATAGCGAATGAGCTGAGAGACGCTTACAACGCTTTACTTAATGGGTCTGAAGTAGACCTTCCTGAAATAAAACAAGACTATTTCGACTTTATTGAAAAACAGAATACATTTCTTGAAACGCAAGAAGGAAAAGAGCAGGAAGACTACTGGAGAGAAGAGCTGGAGGGCGTAGATACCTCTCTTGATTTACCCTTGGATTTTAATCGGCCATTAAATATAGAGTGTACAGTTGGTTATTTAAATAAGTTCATTCCCACTGAGGTTACGTCTAAATTTAATCAGTTTTCCGCAGATAACAAATTATCATTATTCTCATTATATATTTCTACCTACCACCTTTTATTACACGCTTATACAAAGAACCTTGACATATTAGTTGGTACCCCAACGGGTGGAAAAGTAGATGATTTCAACGGGGTGTTTGGTTACTTTACAAACCCCGTAATTGTCCGGTCTGATATAGACCCTGAAATGCCTGTCTTAGATTTTTTTAGAAAAATGAATGAAAAAGTGAAGAAGGCAATTAACTATCAGGCCTACCCACTTTCTCGGGTGGCGGAAAAGCTAAATCTCGACCGGAGTGTAAGCAAAGCCGCGCTTTTTCAAACCAGTTTTGCTTGGCAGAATATTAATGCCTTTGAAAACAGAGACGAGCCTTTCGTTACCTGGGACCACTCAGGAAAACGACTTTGGGACTTTGGTGAGGCAGGCATTTGGGAACGTTTTAATCGCCGGCAACAATTGGATGACTTGGATCTCACTTTTAAAGTTTACAAATTTAAAAACGACTTTCACTTAGGGATAGAATATAACGCTAAATTGTTTCAAGAAGATACAATAAAAAGAATGGCGACTCATTATCAAAAATTAATGCGTTCTATTTCGGCTAACCCTGATAGTAAAATTTCAGATATTTCCTTAGTTACAGACGACGAATATCAGCAGATCATCTTTGACTGGAATAACACAGAAGAAGAGTATGACAGAGAAAATACCTTTATAGATGTTTTTCAGAGCCAGGTTGATGAAACGCCAACAGCAGCGGCCATTAACTTTTATGAGCAAACTCTTAGTTATGACGGGCTAAACAAAAAGGCAAATCAACTCGCCCGTTTATTGAAAGAAAACGGTGTACAGCAAGAGGTTATAGTTGGTATCTCATTAGATCGATCTCCTGAGATGATCATTGCGTTATTAGGTGTTCTCAAAGCCGGTGGGGCTTACTTACCCTTAGATCCTGCGTACCCGAAAGACCGCCTTGAGTTTATGATTAGAGACTCTCAAGTTCCTCTTGTGATCACATCTGATGCGCATCGAGTTGTTTTCTCACACATAGACACTCAAATTGTAAGTTTGGATGAGGTAAGTAGAGATCTTGATACTTTCTCAAATGATGACCTACCAAAACAAACTAAAAGTCATCACCTTGCTTACATAATTTATACATCAGGCTCTACCGGTAAACCCAAGGGGGTTCAGGTTGAACATGCTTCATTAATGAATCTCACACTTACTCAAAAAAAGGTATTCACCCTCAATCAAGAAGATAATGTATTACTGTTTTCTTCATTAAATTTTGATGCCTCTATTTTTGCGATTACGTTAGCTTTAACTCATGGGGCAGAATTATATCTCGCTCAAAGGGAGGAGTTATTGGGAGATGGTTTATCAGGGTATCTAAATGAGAAAAATATTTCGTGGGTACTACTCCCACCCTCTGTTGCATCTACTTTGTCAGCAGCATCATTACCGAACTTGAAAACTTTGGTCGTTGGTGGTGAAGCTTGTAGCCAAAGCTTTGTCCAAGAATGGGCTCAAGGTCGGCAGTTGTATAATGCTTATGGGCCTACAGAATCAACTGTCTGGGCTACTTGCTCTGAACTTGATGGTGAAGTATTGCCACCTATTGGTAAACCCGTTGTTAACACTCAAACATATATACTTGATTCAAATTTAAAACCAGTGCCTATTGGTGTGCCGGGGGAGTTGCATGTTGGAGGGGATGGTTTGGCTCGAGGCTATTTAAATCGACCTGAGCTTACTGAAAAAGCATTTATCGTGAACCCTTTCAGTGCTGAGCCTAATTCTCGCTTATACAAGTCAGGTGATTTGGCGCGCTACCTGCCAGATGGCAATATTGAGTTTCTAGGTCGAATCGATCATCAAATTAAGGTTCGTGGTTTTAGGGTCGAATTGGGTGAAATTGAGTCAACTTTATTAACCCACTCTGCTGTTGATAATGTCTTAGTCATGTCTAGAAACGATATGACAGGTAAGCCTGATGGTGAAGCTTTGCTGGCTGCGTATGTGATTACCAAGGACAGTCAGCTTGATGTTTCTGAATTAAAACAGTTTTTAAATGATCAACTGCCTGACTATATGGTGCCGTCAGGTTTTGTTTTGTTAGATGCCTTTCCTCTAACGCCGAATGAGAAAATAGACCGAAATGCCCTGCCTACTCCTAAGTTAGGGAGTGGCAAGAGAGAAAGCAGCCAACAAATACCACGTAATGAAATTGAAAAGCTTATTGCGGGTATTTGGCAAAGTGTACTTAATCTTCAAAATGTCAGCACAGATGAAAACTTTTTTGACTTAGGCGGACATTCTCTCTTATTAGCTCAGGTCTTCAGTAAATTTCCTGAAAACATAAAGAAAAAACTCTCGATGGTCGATTTGTTTAAATACCCGACCATTCGAGCATTAGCAATTTATGTAGGGCAGGATGACGAAGAAGAAAAGTTCTTTCTTCAACAGGATGAACACGTTGAGAGAATGCGCTTACGCCGGCGTATGATGGAAAATATTCGAGGTTTAAAAATAGCTATAGTCGGTATGTCGGGCCGCTTCCCTGGCGCCGAAAATGTTGACGAATTTTGGCAAAACATTATTGGAAAAAATGAGGCGATTCGGTTTTATAGTGATGAGGAACTACTCGCTGATGGTGTGCCGAAGTCATTAATTGAGAACCCAAATTATGTTGGCGCGAAGGGTGCGCTTAGAAATGTAAAAGGCTTTGATGCCGATTTTTTTGCCTATTCACCGCGTGAAGCACAAATTACCGACCCTCAGCACCGTTTGTTTCTTGAATGTGCTTATGAGGCTTTGGAAGATGCGGGCTGTGTGCCCGATAAATTTAGAGGGCAAATAGGGGTTTATGCTGGTACGGGTATAAACAATTATTTGATGAACCATATTTCAGCTAACCAGAATCTGATCAATGCGATGGGTGATTACCCCGTGATGATCGGCAATGATAAAGACTTCCTCAGTAACCGGGTCTCTTACAAACTTAATCTGAATGGCCCGGCCATGGTGATTCAAACAGCATGTTCAACCTCTTTGGTTGCTGTGCATACCGCCTGCCAAGCCTTAATTAATGAAGAGTGCGATGCCGCTTTAGCGGGTGGCGTATCATTAGGTAAACTGGATAAGGAAGGTTACTTATATAAAGAAGGTATGATCATGTCGCCCGATGGCCATTGCCGGGTTTTTGATGAAAAAGCCAAGGGAACCGTACAGGGGCAGGGTGCCGGTGTGGTGTTATTAAAACGCCTGGATGATGCCCTGAAAGATAATGACCATGTTTATGCAGTGATTAAAGGCTCAGGTATTAATAACGATGGCTCTGCCAAAAGTGGCTACACGGCGCCTTCTATTGAGGGGCAGGCCAAGGCGATTATGCTGGCTCAGGCCAGTGCTAATGTTTCACCTGAACAAGTTAGCTATATTGAAGCACATGGTACGGGTACCCCCTTGGGTGACCCTATAGAAATTGAAGGGCTTAACTATGCCTTTAGATTTGGTGCGCAAGCCCAAGGCCAAGAACCAGGGGTAGAAATAAACAATAATAGTTGTGCCATAGGCTCGGTTAAAGGCAATATTGGGCATATGGATGCCGCCTCGGGGGTCACGGGTTTGATCAAATCAGCCAAGGCACTTGAGCAAAAAACACTGCCGCCCAATATTCATTTTAATAAAGCGAACCCCAAAATAAATTTTGAAAAATCCCCTTTTTATGTGAATACAGACGCCACACCCTGGCCAGATTTGGGTATACCGCGGCATGCGGGGGTGAGCTCATTTGGCATTGGTGGTACTAATGCACATATTGTATTAAGTGAAGCACCAGGAAAAACCCTTGCTGGTCGTGCTCGACCTTGGCAAATTATTGCCTTATCAGCTAAAACAGAGTCGGCACTTGAGGTGATGACGACGCAGTTTCTGCATTACCTGAATACCCACCCTGAGGTTAATTTCTCTGATATCTGTTATACCTTGCATACTGGGCGAAAACTCTTTGAGTACCGCCGTTACTTGGTTTGTGAAAGTGTCGATGACGCGATTTTAGAGCTTTCAAAAACGTGCGAGGCCGCCACTGAAGCAAAAGATGCCTCAGCACGTATTGTCACAAAATTAGACCAGAATATACCCCGTAAAATCGCCTTTATGTTCTCAGGGCAAGGTTCGCAGTATGTGAATATGGCGCGTAAATTATATCGGGTAGAGCTGAATTTCAGGCGGGTAGTGGATCATTGTCGTACCATTTTGAAAGAGAAGTTTGTCTACCTTTTTGAACGTTTGGAGGAAGATGATTTTAGTGCGCTGAGCGACAAAGTGCATGACACCTATATTACCCAGCCCACTTTATTTATTGTGGAATATGCCTTGGCGAAAACTTTAATGTCATGGAATATTCAACCCGAAATTATGATCGGCCATAGTATTGGTGAATATGTCGCGGCGTGTTTGGCGGGGGTGTTTACTCTCGACCAGGCGCTAGAGCTGGTGACCATTCGTGGACGCATGATTTATGACCTTGAAAAAGGCGATATGTTAATGCTTGAACTGAACGAGCAAGAAGCGAGAGCTTATTTAAATGAGTTTTTGTCATTGGCGGCGATTAATGGTGAACGCCGTTGTGTGATATCGGGGCAGTCTGATGCCATTATTACCCTGCAAAAAGAGCTAACAGAAAAACAGATACATAACCGGATTTTACACACCTCGCATGCCTTCCATTCTCATATGATGGATGCCATTTTAGCCGATTTCACGCGTTCTGTTGCAAAGCGTCAGCCTCGAAAGCCTCAAATTCCTTTTGTGTCCAGTATGACTGGTAACATGATTACCGATGAACAAGCGACTTCGCCAGAATACTGGGCGCAGCATTTACGCGATACGGTGCGGTTTCATCGGGGTATGAGTACTTTACTCAATAGCCGTGAAAATGATGATACCGGCTGGATTCTAATGGAAATTGGGCCAGGCAAAGTACTTTCAACCCTGACGCGACAACACCCCGATAAACACGATAAAGATGTGGTGTACGAGACTATGCCACAATCGGATGAAAACCTGACTGATACCAAAAAACTACTCACCACGCTGGCAAAATTATGGGCCAATAATGTTGATATTGATTGGCATGAATTCCACTCAAGTCGTCAGCGTTATAAGGTGCCCTTACCGACGTATCCTTTTGAACGTTTGGATTACTGGGTTGAGTCAGGTAATAAATTACGCTTGTCACAAGACAGAAGAGGCAGGCAGGAGCAAGCTTTACCACCCCTACCTGAACAACAAACGGATAAAAATATGACCGAAAGGTCTACTAAGCCAGCAGTCGCTGAGGCACGTGATACGACCGATTTATATATTTGCCAGCTTTGGGAAAAAAGCCTAGGGGTGAATGACATTGGTATTCATGATAATTACTTCGACCTAGGAGGAGACTCCTTGCGTGCAGTGGGTATTGTCGGCCAACTCGTGGCTGAGTATAAAACCCCGATAGCGACGCATATTCTGATACAGAAACCGACTGTGGCTGAACTATCTGACTATATAAAATCGATTACCCAGCACCCGGAAGTGTTTGATAGCTTAGGGGATGAGTTATTATATACTTCATCTTTAGTGACCATTCAGAAAGGTAATGAACGTAAACAGCCGCTCTTTATGGTGCACCCCATTGGCGGTGAGGTGTATTTTTACCGTGATCTGGCGCATCAATTAGGGGCTGACCAACCTCTATTTGCTTTCCAGGCCGCTAGCTTATCAGGGCAGTCTGAGCCTTATGATGATGTTGTGACCTTGGCGAGTGATTATATTTCAGAGTTAAAAGTGATTGGTGCTAAACCGCCTTATTTATTGGGGGGGAGCTCATTTGGGGGATTAGTTGCCTATGAAATGGCACAGCAGCTGAAAGCCAATGGTGAAGAAGTACGCTTGGTGGTCATGATCGACACGCCTTTCCCGCAAGAAATGCCCGCTCATTTAACAAATAGCGCCGCCATACTTAACTATTTATTAAAAGACAAAGTGAAGTTGTCACTGGAAACGCTTAATAAGCTCGACCCCAAAGCCCAGATAGACTATGTGCTGGAAGAGGCTAGATTAAGAGGCAAGAGTGATATGATTCCGCCACATTTAGGTGTGCCTTTATTTAATACCTGGATAGCGCATCAGCATGCGACTTTTGCTTACGAACCCAAACCTTATGAAGACGATGTCGTCTTCTTCAGACATACTGAGCGTATGGAGCATTTTCCAGCCGCACCTCATGAAACCTGGTCAGAATATATAGAAGGTAAAATGGAGATTCATCAAGTGCCGGGAGATCATATCACCATGAATTATCAGCCCTGTGTGAGTGTATTAGCTGCGCATTTGAAAATAGTATTGAAAAATACCGCCGCGCAAATAAAACGGGAGTCTGATAATGCGCAAGAGAATAAACTCTATCCGCAGAGTTATACCTTAACTGAGAGTACTTAACGGGGGAGCGTGGTGCGCGTGGCGCACTTGAAAACTCACTTCTTTCAAACAGTTCAAGCACGTCACCCGTTATACAATGGGGCTCATTGGGCATTTCTGACAGGCTTACAAATACGGTGGCACCCTAAACGACAGTGTTAAATAGAACTACGCGAAGGGTATGAGGTTTTCCTATCCCGTTTATGAATGGCCGAGAGGCGTGCAGGTAAAGTGGGTTAAGGCGCGACATGTTTGAGCGTAGCCCTCTTGATTATTAAAAACGTCGCAAGGCCACTTTAGCCAGCGAGTCGAAGGGTTATCATTTATTCGGGAGCGGTTTTGGGGTTCGTTTTTGGCGCGTCAAAAAGGAACAGAAACATCACCCCAAGGTGAAATAAAACGTTGCCCCTTTGTTAACTTCGGCTTCGGCCCATATCTTACCACCATGCTTTTCGATAATACGCTTAACAGTGGCGAGGCCGACGCCTGTGCCAGCGAAGTCGTCTTCTGAGTGTAAGCGCTGAAAGGTGGCGAAGAGTTTGTCGATATATTTCATGTTAAATCCGGCGCCGTTGTCTTTTACGAAGTAGGTGGTTTGTTTAGATTCTGTGGGGTCAGACCCAACAGTTTCTTCTTTGGCTCTGACCCCTTTACTTGAAAGGGTGGCAAAGGTGATTTCGGCATTTTCAGTTTTAGAGCTGTACTTCCAGGCGTTGTTGAGTAGGTTTTCAATGACCGATTGCAGCATACGTTGGTCGCCTTGCACCTGTATGCCTGCTTCAATTTCAACCTTCACTTGTCGCTCTGGGTCATTCGTGCGCATATCGCTCAAAATATAGTTGGCCATATCGCTGAGGTTAACACGCTGACGTACGAGTTCTTGTCTTTGCATGCGAGATAAATCGAGTAAGCCGCTGATGAGTTCACCCATATTATCGGCGCCTTTCATGACTTTTTTGAGCATCATCTGTGCGTCTGCGTCTAATTCGTCGAGGTAGTCTTCGATGAGTATTTCACTAAAGCCTTTAATAGTGCGTAAGGGCGCGCGTAAATCGTGTGACACGCTGTAGCTGAAGGTCTCGAGCTCTTTGTTCGAGGCTTCTAATTGAATGACCGCATGGTTTAATTCCTGGTTACTTTTGTCTAGTTCCTGATTACTTTGGTCGAGCTCAAGTGTACGCTGTTTAACCTTTTCTTCGAGACCGATATTGAGTTCGGTGACTTCGTTAAATAAGCGGGCATTTTCAAATGAGATGGCGGCTTGGGCGAGTAACATTTTAATAATATCGAAGCGTTCCTGTGGGAAGGCTTTATGAGTAAGCGTATTTTCTAAATACAAAGCGCCGATTAACTTTTCACGGTAGCTCACAGGTATACAAAGTACCGACTTCGGCTGGTACATTTGCAGGTAAGGGTCTTCGATAAAGGCGTCATTGGCGCTGCTGTGTATGTTAGAAGTGGGTTCTTGTAATACTTGCTCGGTATTGGTTCTTAATACATAACTGATCAAAGACACAGGCAGGTCTGTCGCGTTATTTAGAGGGCGCGCTTCTAAGCTCTTATTATACAGGTCACGATCATTTTGGGCTTTTATTTGTGCCTGAATAATCGCTCCTGTGGGGGACTCCAGAATAAGGGCGGCATTTTGAGCGCCTGAGTTTTCCAGTATGGCGAGCATAACTTTACTGACCAAACCCTTTAGTGCCAGTTCACCGGATATCGCCTGGGCAGATTTCATCAATGACGACAAGTCCAGGCCTTCTTGGCTGCTGGTTTGAGTTTGTGTAATGGTTCTATTCAGAGTGCGGGTTTGCAGGCTACTGTATTTAGTTGTGAGTAAGGTCGTCTGCGGGCTCAGCTGTGGGGTTTCACTTTGGAATAGGGCTTGATAGCGTGTCGTAAGATTTTTTACTTTTACCGTACAGCCCCAGTGGCGATATAAGTTTAGTGCATCATGAATATACGGCAGGGCAAAGCGAGTACGGCTTTTGGCAAGTAAAAAATCACCATAAAGCTCATTAGCCAAGGCTTCATACTGTAAAAACTCATTGCTAGAAGCGGATTCAATTGCCGCCTCGTATAAAGGGGCGAGTTCTTCTATGGTCTGATTCTGATAACGGCCTTGTTCGGCTTGTAATAGTAAAAGCTTATGTTCGAAGTTTTCAGGGCAAAGAGAAGATAGTTCTTTCAATTCATCTAGTGAGATATTAACCGCTAGAAAAAAATCATCGTCATTTTGGTTGCCTAACTGTTGAAGTTGTTTACAAGATAATAGTGCTGCAATGAAGCGATGTTCAAGAGAGGTAATAAATCCTGAGACATGAGTTACAGAAACATTTGCTGATTGAACAGTGTACCAGGCTACTTTTATTTGATCGCTCCAGAAGAGCCATTGAATTTGTAGATGTTCAATAAAGGGTTTCATAATACAGGTTTGAATTTGTTGCCATCCTTTTACGGAAAATGCGGTAGCATCTAATTGATTTTGTGTTTCTTCTTGGGTAAGCATTTTTATTAACCGTCGGTAGTAGCTGCCTGCCGACATCTTGATGTTATGTCGTTGGATAATGCTGTCCAAAGTATCAAGGTGACTGTTGAGTTGTTTTAGTGGTAGGCCTTGTGCATAGTAATTTATGATGGAATTTGAATAGCCGCCAAGAACACCGCGAATTATATCGCCATATTCATAACCTATATCATGAGCATAGAGCTGAAGCTTGATGGATTCCTTAATTGGGTGGTTATAGAGCCAAACAAAGGTTCCTAAAACCATGTTTATATAGGGTAAATCAGCGCATTTTGGATAGTTTTCAAGTAGTTCAAGCGTAGTAGTAGCTACTTTATTGGCTTCTTTGTATTTTCCTTGCTTAGCCAAAAGGGCGCTATACATTGCATAGAGCACCAGAGCATGCTCATTTTGGCCATGTTCTAGTGCTGTTCTCATGCCTTTGTAGATAATATAAAAATGTAAGTCTCGATTACCTGTTAATTGGCATGCACCAGTTAATTGAGAGTAAAGACGATAAGCTATTGAGATTTGGGTAGGTGTTGTTTTGTTGAGTGATAAAGTCGCTTCATATGCCCAATTCTTATTTGCTAGAAGTTGTTTTAATTCAATATATTCATTTTTTATTAAGGTGTCGTTTATTTCATCTATATGAGGCACTTGTATGCTACAAAAGCGTAAACCATCCAGACCTTTTTCAATACAATAATTGAGATTGCCTTGCATTTGTTGAGATAGTAGCAGTAAACAAATCTGTGCTTTTTCCAACGGTGTTTTAACCTGTTGAAGAAGTCTTTCTGCAAGCGTTTGGACCTCATCATAATTAGCGGTTAAAAATTCACATTCGATATGAATTAAATGAAGCGCATATGCAAGGGGATATTGATTTTGCCAACAGGATTTTGGTAATAGTGAACAGCCTATCTGGGCATAACGAGCGGCTGCCTCCCATGCGCTGGCTTGTTTAGCTTTTTCGGCTGCTTGTAAGTTTAGCTGGGAGAGTGTTAATTTCTCACTCTCAGCTTCAATCAAGGCGCGACCTTGATTTAGCTGCTCTATAATTGAAAACAGCTGATTTTCAAGTAGCGCCGCCTCGGTATGTTTATACAGTAAACGGCCAATATTTAAGTGGGCTTGCTGGCGAGCATCTTCAGTTAATGACTGGTAAGCGGCCTGTAGCATGCGGTCATGCAGAAAACGGCAATGTGGTACTAAAGGCGACATGCGTGTACTTAAGTTAGTTTTTAATGGCTGGTCTTGTTCAGCTTGGTTTGAGGATCTGTTTTTATTATTGTGTTGGTTACCATTGGCTGTTTTGATAATGCCGAGTAGCCAGTCGCCGCCTTCTTGTAATAACAAACCCTGTTTTAATGCCGGCCAAAGTTTACGCATGGTGTCTGGCATATCTTGCTCAGAAATTATGCTTAAGGTTTGTAGGTCGAATAAGCTACCAATGCAGGAGGCCAATTGCAGCATATGCTGGGTGGCGTTGGGGAGTTGTTGCATTTTCCCTAACATGAGCTCGACTACATTATTAGTGATGGCCTGCGCCTTGATCGCTTCAAGGCTCCATACCCAACGCTGCTGGTTTAAGTCAAAATTAAGCAGTTTTTCGCTATACAGGGTTTTTAAAAATTCATTCACAAAAAACGGGTTGCCCCCGGTTTTGTGTTCAACCAGTTCGGCTAGCGCGTGTGTTGCTTGGGGCGTTTGATGCAGGGCATCCACTAATAGCTGGTTGATCTGGTCCACTCTTAAGGTCTTTAGCGTTAGTGTATTGGCACTGTTAAACTCTGCCTGAATTTGTTTGAGGGTTTGCATTGCCGGGTGGCTGTCATCGACTTCGTTATCGCGATAGGCCACCAATAGCAATAAACGGCAAGCGGAACGCTCGGTATTGTCTGTGTTTTGTTGCTGAATTTGTCCCTGGCTTAGTTCCTGACTTAGTTGATCGTTGAGACCTGCATTCATCAATTGAGGTAGCAAATTCAAGGTGCCACGATCGGCCCACTGTAAATCATCTATAAATATCACCAGTGGTCGTTGCTGAGTGATTTGTTGAATAAAGCGCTGTAGTACCAAATGAAAGCGGTTCTGGGTTTCTTGTGCGCCCAGTGTGGGTAGCGGTGCTAAGTCGCCCAATAAAACTTCAAAAATATCCATGAAGTCGATCAGCACACGGGCATTGGTGCCGAGTGCCTGAATTAATTGCGCACGTAAGTCATTCAGGGCACTTTCTTTTAGGCTGAGTGCGTGTTGAATCCAGCCAGAAAAGGCCTGTTTAAGGGCCGAGTATGGTGTGTTTTTTTGGAATTGGTCAAACTTACCGCTGGTGAATATTCCACTATGCGCGGCAATGGGTTTGTGTACTTCATGAATCAGGGCCGATTTACCAATACCGGCAAAGCCTTCAACAGCCAGTAATTGAGGTTGGCCTTGGGCGGCTTTATAAAAACTGTCCATTAGTTGATTAACTTCTTGCTCTCGCCCGTAGAGTACTTGAGGTACTTGAAAGCGGTCAGATATATCCTGTAAACCCAGCGTAAATGGCGGGATGGGATTACCTGCCACAATATGCCGACGACAAATTTCTAAATCTTGCTTCAATCCCATCGCGCTTTGGTAGCGCTCTTCAGCTGTTTTGTGCATCAACTTGTCAATAATATCTGACACCGCATCGGGTATGTCGGGCCGAGACTGTGATACTGGTTTTTGAACGCGGGCAATATGCGCATGGACCAGACCAATGGCATCGTCTGCTACAAAAGGCAGTTCGCCTGTTAACAGTTGGTATAAGGTCACGCCTAGTGTGTAAAAGTCACTACGGTAGTCGAGTGAGCGATTCATACGCCCGGTTTGCTCAGGCGATATATATGAAATTACGCCTTCGAGGTTCTCGGGTGGTGCGAGCGCAGGTTGCTCGCGTGAGAGTAACGACGCTAAGCCAAAATCGATAATCTCAATATTCTGCGTGGTGGGGTTTATGACTATATTGCCAGGGTGTAAGTCTTTATGAATTACATGAGCGTGATGAATCACGCTCAATGCCTCGGCGAGTTGAATAGCAATGTTAAGAAAAACGTCTAGCGGCAGTTGTTTGTTTTCGACGGTGTCTAAATACTGGGCCAGATCAATACTATGCGTGTCTGCCATGATTAACCAGGGCTGGCCTGAATGGTCAATTATATCAATCACTTTAGCGATATTAGGATGGTCAAAACCGCGAAGTATTTCGGCAGATGAAGACAAGCGTGAATGCTGGGAAGAGCTGGCTTTTTCATCGCAGGTACGGAGTATCACTGGGCATTCATCGCTTTCACGAATAGCCCGAAATACATTTGTGGACGGTGTTGAGTAGAGCGTTTCTGTGATTTTAAAACCGTTGAGCTTGGACATAAATGGATTTTTTTTTGGATTTATGATTAATATAAAAAGTATAGCAGTGAATTGTAATATTTCTTTTCAGAATGCTAAAAAATATGATATATGTCAGTTACATAGATGGTAATGGAGGGCATGCCGCTCGTCATACCGGTGTGTTTCCCCTATTTGTAATACCGGTAGTTTATTTGGCCGGTATACATTGTTTTTCCCTTTGGTCGCTAAAGCAGCCTGAAATGCCACTTTTCTTGATTAAAGTAGAGGATTTCTGACGGGGCTATGTGTTCGTGGTATTTGAAAAAAAGTGTTTAATAAAAGCTCATATGTGGCATGAATTCCGCCGGTGCGCACCGCGTTCGTCGCAAGGCCACTTTAGTCAGCGACTCGAAGTATAAACCTTCATGCGGGGCGCTTTTTTGGGTTCGTTTTTGGTGTGTGATAAAGGAACAGGAACAGGAACAGGAACAGGAACAGGAACAGGAACAGGAACAGGAACAGGAACAGGAACAGGAACAGGAACAGGAACAAGATAAGAAGAGTTAGGTTCAATTAAAATGACTGAGCAATAGAATTATTAACTTTTCAGTGTACGAGTTTTGTCGTACACTGAAGAGGTCAAGGAGGACAACTATGCCCAAATTTTCGGACATAAAGCACCAGATCATTCAATGCTTAGTTGAAGGGAATGTCCTTCATGAGGCTAGAAATGATATTGATATAAAGAATCTGCTAGAAGTTGGCGTAATATCTATTGAGGAAGTCACTGAAATATTGAAGCGGTCCCGTGGCAATGAATATGAGTCTAGTCCTCACCACTTGGATAAAAGTATTCATGTGCATGTGATTAAAACTCGTCATAAAAGCGAGCAATGGTATATCAAATGGTATTTTATTGAACCTGATGCTGTATTTATCAGTGTTCATCAGTGAGGTAAGTTATGAAGATTCTAAAAGAAGGCGACACAAAGAAAGTAGCCTGTAATACATGCGAGTCATTTCAGAGTGCTACATTTAAATTGAGAAATGTACCCTTTAGTGATGGCAGTGGTTTAGTTAAAAATGTATTAGTGGGTGTTTGTGATACCTGCGATTGTGTTGCTGTAGTGCCGCATCAATCAACACCTCTCATCAAGAAACAATTGGATAAACTACGTAAGCCTCTAGAAGGACGAGTACCTTCACATCTTGTTGATATCTTAAACTTAGCAAGTGATCAGTTGGGCGCGGCAACTGACTTTGTACCTAGCTTAATCAAGTTTTATATCCATGCTTTGTCTAAGAATGAGATTTCATCCTCTAATTTATCTAGTTTGTTAAAAACTGACTTGGCACAAGGTAAGGCGACTAAACGAATCTCACTCAAAGGTCGCTACGTAGTAGAGGAGGCTGAGCTTGTTAAAGCTTCTGCGCATATAGAATCAACAACTGAATTACTAAAAAGTGTTGTTCTTAAAATTAACGATGACATTTTGGTTCATAAACGAGCAAAACAAATTAAAGCATTAGAGAGCTTAGTCGCGGCAACCGCGTAGTTTCAACTTTCGCTAATATATCGGAAGTACTCCGGTATGACTTCGGTGCGCACGGCGCACCCTATATCCTATCCCGTTTATGACTGGCCGAGAGGCGTGCAGGTAAAGTGGATGAAAACGCTATTAAGCGAGAGCACACCGGTATGACAGCAAGGTGGCGCGCACCTGTATGACAATGGCGAGGCAAAAAGGAATCAAACTAAGGTAAAGTAAAATAAAACGTCGCGCCTTTACCAATTTCGGCTTCGGCCCATATCTTGCCACCGTGTTTTTCGATAATACGTTTAACGGTGGCGAGGCCGACACCGGTTCCGGCGAAGTCATCGTCGGTGTGTAAACGCTGGAAGGTGCCGAAGAGTTTGTCGATATATTTCATGTTAAAACCTGCGCCATTGTCTTTTACGAAGTAGGTGGTTTGTTCGCGCCCTTGTTTTTTGTGGCTGGCGAAGGTGATTTCAGGGTGCTTGGTTTTTGAGCTGTATTTCCAGGCGTTGTTGAGTAGGTTTTCAATGACCGATTGCAGCATGCGCTGGTCGCCTTGAACTTCTATATCAGCTTCTATGTTAACGCTGATTTGGCGTTCTGGCTCATGGAGGCGCATATCGCTGACAATACGGTTTGCCATGTCACTGAGTTTAACGCTCTCCCGTATTAATTCTTGTCTTTGCATACGTGATAAATCGAGTAAACCGGTTATTAGATCGTTCATGTTTTCAGCGCCCTTTATGACCTTTTTGAGCATCATTTGTGCTTCAGGTTCTAAATCATCCAGGTAGTCTTCGATTAGAATTTCACTAAAGCTTTTAATCGTACGTAAGGGGGCACGTAAGTCGTGTGAGACACTGTAACTGAAGGTCTCAAGTTCTTTGTTTGCTGACTCTAACTGGATGACAGCATGGTTTAATTCTTGGTTACTATGGTCAAGTTCAAGTGTGCGCTGCTGGACCTTTTCTTCCAAGCCGGTATTCAGCTCCATCACTTCATTAAACAGACGGGCATTTTCGAAGGAGATAGCGGCCTGACTCAAGAGCATATTAATAATATTAAAACGTTCTTGAGGAAAGGCTTTGTAGTTGAGTGTATTCTCGATATAGAGCGCACCGAGTAATTTGTCGCGATAGATAACCGGGATACACACTACCGACCTGGGTTGCTTAGCTTGCAGATAGGCGTCTTCAATAAAGGCTTCATGGGCGCTACTAGGGGTATTATTACTAGGTTCTTGAAGTACTTGTTGGGTCTTGGTTCTTAATACATAACTGATGAGTGATATCGGTAACTCAGTGGAAGCGCTTAATAATTGCGCCTGTAAATCAATTTCATTATGTGATTTAAGATTGGCTTCAACCACTGGGCCTTGGGCTTGTTGCAGGATAAGAGCAGCGCGCTGGGCACCGGAGTTTTCTAATATGGCATGCATCACTTTGGCGATTAAGCCTTTAAGGGCTAACTCACCTGAGATGGCCTGAGCTGATTTCATCACCGTCGCGAGGTCCAACCCTTCATGATTACTGGTTTGTGTATAAGTATGTGTTTGAGAGTGTGACTGTGTACGTGTTTGTAAACTACTGCTGAATGTCTTGTTAGCACTCATGGTTTGGCTGGATGCTTGTTCAAGGTTGAAGTGCGTATCGTATACTTGCGTGAGGATGTGTACTTTTACCTTACACTGCCATTGTTGGTAGAGGTTGATCGCATCAAGCAGGTAGATTTGAGCAAAACGAGGGTGTTTTTGGGCGAGCCAGAATTGTGCATATAACTCGTTTGCTAAGGCCGCGTATTGTATAAAACCATGCTGGTTGGCAGATTCAATCGCATTTTCGTAAAGCGCCATGCGCTGTTCTATTGATGGGTTTTGGGCGAGCCCAAGTTCTGCTTGTAATAAGAAACGCTTATGTTCGAAATTTTCAGGGCAAAGTGGTACCAGTGTGTTTAATTCATCCAGCGAGGTATTGATCGCCCGCATGAGCATTTCAGTATTGCTATCTTTGACGCTTTCATCGCAATCACTTGTTGGCAAACGACGACAAGCGAGTAGGGCCGCTATAAAGCGATGCTCAAACGGTAAAATAAAACCAGAGAGTTGAAACAGCAAGGGCTCGGCTGCTTGTACAGCCTGCCAGGCTTGCTCTGTTTGGCCACTCCAGAAATACCATTGTACTTGCAAGTGCTCCACGAAGGATTTAAGTACGTTGGATTGTATCAGTTGCCACTCTTGAGCAGAAAAAGCAGATTCAAGTAGTTTGTTTTTTATTGATAAAACGTTTTTAGGAGTACCTTCAAACATTAGCATCTCGACAAGGTGACGATACATGCTTCCGCCAGACACTTTAATGTTCTGTTTTTCAATAATTACCTGTAATTTCTTTAAGTGTGTTTTGATACGTGAAAGCGGCAAACCTTGCGCATATTTATTAATAATAGAATTTGAATAACCCGCGAAAACGCCACGCTGAATATCGCCATACTCATAACCTATCTCGTGCGCTTTAAGTTGAAGCTCAATAGCTTGTTCTATCGGGTGAGCGTAAAACCATCCGAAAGTACCCAGTGCCATATATATAAAAGGTAAATCAGAGCATTGGGGGTAGTGCTCTGTGAGCCTTAAGGTGAACTTTGCGATTTTATCGGCTTCTGCATATTTACCTTGCTTGCTTAAGCTGAGGCTGTACATGGCAAATATAATAATGGCATGTTGATTGTTTTTTTTCTTAAGTACGGTCTGCATGCCTTTGTAAATGATATAGAACAACAATTGGACATTACCGACTACCTGGCTTTGGCCCGTAATATGTGAGAATAATTGATAGGCTAGCGCTTCCTCACTTGTTGAGCTGACGCTTGACTGGTTCGGGCTTGTAATAGCCTGGTCCCAATCAAATGTTTCTAATAACTTTAGGAGTACCTGGTGCTCTTTTTCGACCAGTTTAGCATCTATTTGGTTGAGCTCAGGTAGCTGAATATGGCAATAAGCTAAGCCTTCAAAGCCTTTGTCTATGCCAAAGTCACAATCATCCATACACATTTGAGACGTGAATAATAGGCAAACGCGGGCTTTTTCCAGCGGGTTTTGTGCAAAATTCAGCAACTTTTTTGCGAGCGCTTTAGCGACGTCATGATTCGAATTTAGATACTCACATTCACAGCAAATAAAATGCAAGGTATAGCTCAGTAAGTAGTGTTCATTCCAAGCGGACTCTGGCAGCAATGACAGCCCCGTTCTTGCATAATTAAGCGCGGTTTCCCATGCACTGGCGCCTTGGGATTTTTCTGCTGCTTGTAGGTTTAACTGGGCGAGTTCGATGCGTTCTGCTTCACTTTCGATTAGTGTACGACCCTGATTCAGCTGTTCGATAATCGAAAATAAATGAAACGCTAACTGGTTTTGTTCAGTGTGTTTGTATAGCAAACGGCCGATATCTAAATGAGTTTGTATACGTGCGGCTTCACTCAGTGATTGATAGGCGGCTTGCAGCATTCGGTCATGCAGAAAACGACAGTGCGGCACGATAGGCGATATACGGGTACTTAAATGGGTGGCGGTTTGATTGAACTCTTTTTCATCTTCTACGATGCCGGGTAACCAGTCGCCGCCTTCCTGTAATAGCAGGCCGTCTTTTAGTGCTGGCCAGAGCTTTTTGGTCGTTTCTGATATGTTCTGTTCTGAGATGATGCTGAGTGTTTGCAGGTCAAATAAACTGCCAATGCAGGAGGCTAACTGAAGCATGTGCTGGGTATCTGAGGGTAACTTTTGCATTTTATTCAGCATTAACTCGACCACATTATTGGTAATGGCCTGTGCTTTAATCGCTTTAAGGCTCCATACCCAACGCTGCTGGTTTAGATCAAAATTAAGTAGTTTTTCACTGTAGAGCGTTTTCAGAAATTCGTTGATAAAAAATGGGTTGCCGCCGGTTTTTTGTTCAACGAGTTCTGCGAGTGAGTGTGTTGCCTGAGGCGTTTGGCGTAAGGCGTCAACCAATAAGGTATTGATTTGTTCTAGTGCTAAAGGTTGTAAGCTAAGCGTGGTGGCACTTGGGTGGTCTGCTTGAATTTGGTCAAGGGTGAGCCTGGCCGGGTGGTTCTCATCGACTTCATTATCGCGATAGGCAACTAACAGCAGTAAGCGGCATTCTGGAAGTTCTTCAGATGATTCATGTACATCGCTTTGGGTGCTAATGTTTAGCAGTTGGGGTAAGAGGGTGAGCGTGCCACGGTCTGCCCATTGAATGTCATCAATAAAAATGACTAAGGGGCGCTGTCGGGTGATTTGCTGAATAAAACGCTGTAATACCAAATGAAAACGATTTTGGGTTTCTTGCGCGCCTAAAGTGGGTAAGGCGGGTAAGTCACCTAACAGCACTTCAAATATGTCCATGAAGTCAATGAGTACCCGGCCATTGGCGCCTAGGGCGTCATTCAATTCATCACGTAAGTCATTTAAGGCGCTTTCTTTTAAGCTGAGCGCATGTTGCATCCAGCCCGAAAAGGCCTGTTTGAGTGCTGAATAAGGGGTGTTTTTTTGAAATTGGTCAAACTTGCCGCTGGTAAAAATACCGCTATGGGCAGCAATGGGTTTATGCACCTCATGAATCAAGGCCGATTTACCTATGCCTGCAAAGCCCTTTATGGCTAATAACTGAGGTTGGCCTTGGGCCGCGCGATAAAAGCTGTCCATCAGTTGTTTTATTTCTTGCTGGCGGCCATAGAGTACCTGTGGGACCTGGAAGCGGTCAGAAATATCATGCAGTCCCAAAGTGAAATGAGGTATGGCTTGTCCTGCGATTATCTTACGCCGACAGATTTCCAGGTCCTGCTTCAAGCCTATTGCACTCTGGTATCGCTCTTCAGCCGTCTTGTGCATGAGTTTGTCGATAATATTCGAAATGGCTTCTGGCACTTCAGGTCGGCGTAGTTTGACGGGTTTTTGTATCTGGGCAATGTGGGCATGTACTAGACCAATGGCATCGTCTGCCACAAAGGGTAATTCGCCTGTTAAAAGCTGATACAAACTAACGCCTAAGGTGTAAAAGTCACTTCGATAATCGAGTGAGCGGTTCATTCTGCCTGTTTGCTCCGGCGAGATGTAAGATAAAACGCCTTCTAGATTGTCTGGCGGCGCTAGCGCGGGTTGCTCTCTTGATAATAATGAGGCTAGGCCAAAATCAATTATCTGCACCTGGTGTGTTTCGGTGTTAATAATAATATTGCCAGGATGTAAGTCTTTATGAATCACCTGCGCATGATGAATGACACTTAAGGCCTCTGCGAGCTGAATGGCAATATTGAGGAAATCCTCGACGGAGATAAGTTTAGAGCCAAGCTGGTCAATATAGGCTTGCAGGTCAATGCTGTTGGTATCTTCCATGACGATACTGGGGCGGTTTGCCTTATCCAGTATTTCTAAAACTTTCACGATGCCCGGATGGTCAAAACTGCGCAGGATCTCAGCCGCAGATGCTAAACGTGCCCATTGAGATGTACTCGCCTGATCGCTGCAAGTTCTTATTATTACAGGCGTCTCGTCACTGTCACGAACTGACCGGTAAACACAGCTTGTTGCGGTGGCGTATAGAGTTTCACTGAGTGTATAGCCTTCTTTATTTGGCATAAATCGCTTAATCTTTATTAAGAACCAGGTGAGTTTTTAAAGTATAGCAGTGATAAAAAATATGGTGAGAAACGAGGTAGGTTTTGCTTTTCGGTTATTCTTTCGGGGCACTTCTAAACGAGGGCGTACTGGTATGGCGAAAATAGACGGACGCTCCAAGGTGCGCACGGCGCACCTTATTTAAGGATAATTGCTTATTTATCATTAAATAAGGTTTTAATTTCTTCTTCGAGTTGGTCGATATATTTCAAGCTGAAGCCCTGATGCGCCATTCGGATGATGCCTTGTTGGTCGATCAGAAACGAGGTGGGCATTGCGAGAAGGTCATAAGCACGCTGTGATTTCCCTGAGCGTTCTTCGAGTACGGTGAAGTCGAATTCATATTGCTTTAATAAACGCATGGCTTCTTCGGTGGTCGCGTCGACATTAATTGCGAGTACTTCAAAGTTGTCCCCGATGTCAGACGCTCTTAGTTTATTTCGTAGCCTGTTGTAGTTAGGTAGAGATGCTCGGCATGGTCCGCACCAGGATGCCCAAAAGTCGATAAGTACGACCTTTCCACGGTAATCTTTCAAGCTGATGTTTTTGCCGGAATAAATCTCGGTTAAGGTGAAATTAGGGGCGGTATCATTGACCTCGCTCGCCGCACTCACTTGTGCGGTGAATGAAAACAGGCCGAGAAATAGCAAGGTAAAATATAAAAAGGCGAGCGGTAAAAATTTATGCGTCTGTGTCATGGTATCGTACTGCGTCATGGTAAGTGGCTTTTCATACTTAAGAGTTGAGACTGGTTCATTCTAAAGCGCTGAGACTGTGTAGTTAAGACTGTTCTGCATGCAAGAAGTTCATTATATATTGCTTTCTTTAGATGCTAGGTACGATTTATTTTAGCTCTTAATTAAAAATCCTACGATAGAAGGGTTAAATAAATCAACTATTAACAGATTTCAGCCCAATACCCATGGGGTAATTTTCTTAGTTTTTACTATAATTACATTCTAGTAGATGTCGCAAAGGGATATGGGCAATGAAAAATGTAAACTATTCAATACATTGTGCGTATTTCATCGGCATTATGCTCTCATTTTTTCTAGTGGGCTGCCAGCAGTCTGCTGATAATAGCCAAAGTATTCCTATTAAACTATCGGTGTCTACCACACCGCTTTCATCTCCTTTATATGTAGCCGAAGCCTTAGGTTATTTTGATAATGGCTGCGTAAATGTTTCTATTATTGATACCATTGGCGGCAAAAATAGTTTTGAGAAAGTGAGCAGTGGCGAAGCTGATTTTGGTACCAGTTCTGACTCGGTTATTGTATTCAAGTCTTTTCTCAGGAATGATTTTTCTAATATTGCCACTTTTGTTCAGTCTGATAACGATGTGAAACTGATCGCGCTTGCTGATAGCCAGATACACATGAGTAACGATTTGTTTGGTAAGCGAATTGGCCTGACTAAAGGCGCAGCAGGTGAGTACTTATTGAGTACTTATTTAGCCTTGGAAGGGGTGGGTATTAATGATGTAGACATTATATCTTATGCACCCAATGCCCTTTCAGCGGCATTGTTGAATAAAGAGGTCGATCTTATTGTCCCTTGGGAACCCTATGCTTATGAGGCTTTAAATACCCTTGAAGCCAAAACTAAAGTTATCGACACTAAAAATCTGTATACGCTTACTTTTAATTTGATTTCTCGACCTTTGCAGACGGATAAGCAAGTCAAAGGTGCTACCTGCATTTTGTCGGCATTAAATAAGGCGATGAACTTTATTGCGTCTAATCCTGAGCAGGCTAAAGAGATAGTCGTAAAGCGATTGGGCTTGGATAAACGTTTTCTTGACTGGGTATGGCCTGACTATATTTTCAAACTTAGTTTGAATAACTCTTTACTTATGAATATGGAGTCCCAGGCGGCATGGGCTTTGAGTAGTGGTTTAGTCAAGAAAAGTACGGTGCCAGATTTTAAGGGGGTGATTGACCCCAGTGTGCTAGCTAAGGTGAATCCTATGGCTGTTACTATTCATTAATATGGCCTGTCAGTACCTTATTAATATGACGAGCAAGTACTTTATTAATATGACAGGTAGGTATCTCATTAATCTTTTGAATAAATAGCTTCTGGAACGAAACGGTGAACTTGATGAACGATATTAATTATTGGCTCAGCGTTGGGTCGCTAATATGGGATTGACGCAACGCTTATACTTTTTTATCACCGGTTGTGTGGTGCTGTTGCTCTTCGTTATGTCGAGCTTATTTTGGTCGTGGCAATCAATTAATTTGGCGCTTAGTCGCTTTGATTATACCGAAGCAGTCGGGATCCGTGTTGATAAGCTAGAGCGCATGGTATTGGTTGATGGTGTTTATTCCTTGTCGGAGAGCACAAACGGTTGGGTAGACGGTCAGCAAGCACTCTCGCAAATACTTCAAGCCAGACCTTCTCTTACACCGCAAATGCAAACCCTGCATAATAGTATTATGAGCCAAAATGAAAGCATGTCGATCTTATACCAAAGGCTGGTCGGGCTCGCTGAAAATAACTCGGGCTTTAATGTTAAAATGCACTTGGCAGAGCGACTACTAATACAGATGGAATCGATCCGGGAAGATGTGCAGCAACTTTCCAGCATTGTGAGCAATGACATGCGTGCAATGATAAAACTTCAGTTGTTGGTGGCCATTTTAGTGTTAGTGGCGAGTATCATTGGGCTTGGCTGGGGGGTTTACAATATCAAACAGCTACTCAAGTTATCTATCAAAGAAATTCAAAAAGGTCTGTCTGAATATAATCAGGGGCACTTTGCTAAGATTGATTTATCTGTAAAAAGCACAGAGTTTTCTTCATTTGTAGATAAATTGAACGAGATGAGCCAGCGCTTGAGCGAAACCACCGTCTCTCGGGATAAATTGCAGCAAATTGTGGATGAGCGAACAGATAGTTTGCGCCACTTGTCGGTAACTGATCCGCTTACCGGGATTGCAAATCGGCGGGCTATTTTTGAAAGAGGCAAGCTGGAACTCTTCAGGCTAGAGCGCAATGAAGGTGAGCTAGCACTGTTATTACTTGATTGTGATTTTTTTAAGAACCTCAATGATACCCACGGACATTTAGTGGGTGATCAGACACTTCAGCACCTTGCTAAAGTGTGCAAGGAAGAAGTACGGGAAGTTGATTTTATTGGCCGATATGGTGGTGAAGAATTTATTATCTTATTACCGCAAACTGGTAGAGCGGGTGCTGTTAACAACGCGAAACGCATTCAGCGGGCTTTGCAAAGTAATATATTATTCGTTGCAGATAAAAGTATTGAAGTGACCGTGAGTATTGGTGTTGCGATCACGTCGGGTGACGGAATTACGTTTGAAGAGCTAATAAATGATGCTGACAAGGCCATGTATATCGCTAAGCAAAAAGGGCGTGACCGTGTGGAAGTTGCTTCGCCGCAGTCATGATATTGGTCTAAGCATAAAAAAACCTCCGGCATGTGCTACCGGAGGAAAGGTCTGGGTAATACTAAGTTCCGCCGTTAAGGCATGTCGTTATTAGCGCTCCATGCGAAGTCTGCAATCTTGCTTTGTGTGCTGACATTTGGATGGAAACAATCGCCACCATCAATATGCTGTGCACCAAAACTAAATGTGCCACCAGAAGGCGTATTTTCATCTACGTATTCAGACACAACCTCAATACCATTCGGATTCTTACCATTGGCATTACTGTTATAGGCAGTCGCTTCTTCAGCGAGGATAGCGTTATAACTTTGTTGTGCTACTGCTACGGCCGCTAAACGTTGCGCTGAACCTTCGCCATTCAGAGTGCCACCATTGGTTACAATGCGACAAACGTCATAGCTTGACCATAATGAGTCACAATTAATTGATGATGAACTTGCTTGCTTATCTAAGCCTGCTTGGCGTAAGTCTTGTACGCGTGGCATGCCATTAAGCTGTACGGTTGAGCCTGGCGCTAGACCCGTCATTAAGGTATCCAATCCTGCTTGCACAGATTCACGCCATTGGCTGTCTGTAAATAGCGGATTATTACAGTTTGCAGGGTCGGTACAATCCCGGTTGCAAATATCGTTGCCGCCTAACAATACCTCTACGTGATCAGGTAAAGGTGATTGGGTCACAATATCGGCTGCTTGAGCTGCAAAGTTTGGTTGCGCGCCCGAGTCACCTGAACCACGCATTTCAGCACCTGACATGGCGGCACTCTTGCTCGCACCAATCGAGCTATCCAAGGATTTATAGCGGTCATGTACGCTGTTGACATTTGAAGACCAGCCGTCAAACCATGAGTGCTCTGGTTGATCGCCGCCTAATAAGCAGAACATATCCCAAAACCAAACATTCCCTGTACAATCTGCTGCGAACGCCATAGTGATACTATCGCCGGCAGCCGCTGTATTTTGTACGCCTGAAACAGGCGGTGGTGGCGGCGGTGGGTTGCTCGGGTCATTAAAGTTACCCACGAGAGTGACGCCGCTATAACTAGACCAGGCATCTAACATCACACTATAGGTGCCAGCTTGAACATTTGAAATGTCGCAGGTCTCGTTGTTACCTGATCGGTAAGGGCGGCAATCCCAATTTGAACTTGATGCCTGGCTGCCAAATTTAACATATAGATCTGCATCACCAGAGCCACCTGAAATATTGAAACTCAGATTACTTGAGCCAGCGGGTACGTCCAAAGTATAAAATGTTTCGCTCCCAGAAGCGCCTGCAATGTTAGAAACATCAACTCCATTGTCCAGTGCTGTAGCGGCAAATGATGAGCTGGCAGCTGTCGCTAAAATGATAGTGCTGATACCTGTTTTTAGTGGGGTGCTTAGAGCTTTATCAAGCCACCCTTTCTTCTTGTTTAATTGATTCATACAGTTAGCCTTTATTGTTTTAATTGAAATAAATTTAAATGTTTCCTTAAACTCATCAATCACAACTGTGCGAGGCTAAATACGGCTTCAAACTTAGATTCAGCAAACCTGCAAATCATGGTTCAGAATTTAGTCGGCACTCTTGATGACGTGCCTCACTTTCCGTGCAGGCACAGTGTATGAAATTACCAAAGGGACGCATTAATAAAAGGTAATCAATTGATAAATGTCTCTGAAGATTAGAAAAATATCTCTAGGGGTTAAATCGTTATTCACTTAAGGTATTAGAATAGACTTGAATTAATCATTTATAATGAACACCTGAATTTATAAGCTAACAAGTCCTGAATGATGTATGAATTAACACTTTCACCCATGTATGGGGTATTACTTTCTAACTACCTTAAAAAAGTCTCGATGCTTAATGCAGAGGACGGCTCTGCTTCGATCATCACCTTGTCGGATGTGAATGATAGTTCTGCCTATACTTCCAGGATGTCACAACTTGAGGTTGAAGCTTTAATTAAAAATATTCTCGAATTTTCTGAGGATATGTCTTTTGGCTTAGATATTGGCATGAGTGTGCACCCCTCCGATTATGGCACTGTCGGTTACACCTTGATGAATTGCAGTTCGCTATACCAGGTGTTTGACTATGCCGCTCACCACAAGCATGCTTCAAATAATGGATTTGACGTTACTTTTTTTAAGCAGGCAAATTTGTATCATTTAAGAATAGATCAGCTTGTTAAATCAGAGTATTTGCAGGCGATTATAGAATTTGACTTTGCATCAGCACTTTACTTATCACGATTTTTTGTTGGAATAGAAAAAGCTAAGAAAGTCGTCCCGCACAGTGTCAGTTTTAAGCATGAGGCTTTGGGAGGTTTAGAAAAATATCAGCAAGTATTTGGCTGTGATGTGAAGTTTAATCAAAGTGTTAATGAAATTGTTTTTTCAAAAGCGGTATTTGAAATTCCGATACGTTCAGCTAACCCTAAGCTGTTTAAATTGATGGGGGGTAAGGTGGCGCAACGTAAAAAGGATATGGAGCAAAACCTGAGCCTTAAGCAGAAAATATATCAGTATATCTTTGAGAATATAGAAAACGGGGTGCCCTCCATTGAACATGTCGCTTCGGAGTTTAATATGGGGGTTTCTTCATTCAAGAAACACTTAAGTAATGAGAGTACAAATTACACGCATGTGATGGATAATGTGCGTAAGGATATTGCCCTGAAACTTATTGCTGATCCATTAAAAACTATTTTGGAAATTGCTAATTATTTAGGCTTCTCAAATGCCAGTACCTTTAATCGCGCATTTAAGCGATGGGTAAACTTGACGCCCGCAGCCTATCGCAAGAAAAACTTAACGAATAATATGAATTCAACTTACCTTGTGCCGTAACTTATTTACCCTTCAGTATACTTAATCACGATTTTGATTCTCTTTTTATTATGCTTCGTTGTTGATTTCAGCGTGCCTTCGCCTTTGATTTAGTCTGTTAGGATTGGCGTTAGTCAAAAAAGAAAACTCAAGCGATGCCCGTTGCAAAACATAAATGTTATTTATGTTCATGTAAGAATGTAATTTTATTTGTAAATATGCTAATAGTGACATTGAATGTTATATAAAGAACATGTAATGATGGGGAATGTGCTAGGAAGCTACTAAAAAATAAAATCTGCATGTTTCACTGCTGAAGTATTCTAGGCAACGTTTGGCTAGGTTAACAGTGAACAAAAGCAATAATAGTGGTATCAAAAATGAACACAGCCTCTGTATCTCAGGTTTACGTGAGCATGTTTTCAAATTATTTGGAACAGCTCCAAATAAGACGGCCCGATCTTCAGCTTAATAGGGTCTCATTGCCAACGATTTCCAGTTCAAATTGTGAAAGACTCTCTTTGGATATAGTTGAGTCCTTGGTCTCTTCGATTGCTAAAGAAAGTAAAAATAAGTCTTTCGGTTTGGAAATAGGTGAGCATATTCATCCTTCTGATTATGGGATTTTTGGCTATGCCCTGATGAACTGCTCAAACATTGCTCAAGCGGCGGAGTTGGTAGAGAGTCATGGCTCTCTTTTGAATGAAGCTTTAACGGTGACGCTTGCTGAAATGGGTGATAATTTTCATTTTCAGTTAGAAAATAGTTCATCTAAACCGGAGAGCCAGGTTCTGGTTGAATTTCACTTATCCTCAGTTTTTCAATTAGCACGATTTTTAGTTGGCCCTCAAAAAAGCACGGACATCGTCTTGTCTGAAGTATGTTTTAAGCATGCAGCCTTAGCAGATATCAGTAAATATCAAAGAATATTTAATTGCCCGGTGCGTTTTAATCAGGCTAAAAATGAAATTGTGGTCAGCAAGAATCTGCTTTCTAAACCTGTTCGCTCGGCGAGTCCTAAAATGCTTTCTATGTTATTGAAAAAAGTCGATCGTTTAAGTGATGAAATGAATGATCAGGTTTCATTTGGGCGTAAAGTGTGTGACTTTGTAGAAAATTATATTAGTACCACTGGGCTGCCAAGTGCTGCGGATGTAGCTGGACATTTTAATGTCAGTCTGAGTACCCTGAAAAAGTATCTTCATCAGGAAAACCTGAATTACACAGTGATTTGTGATGAGGTTAGAAAAACTATAGCCATCAAAATGGTGGTTTGTTCATCGGAGCAGTTACAAAACATCAGCGATTATTTAGGTTTCTCAAATTCGAGTGCATTTCATCGGGCGTTTAGACGTTGGACAAAGATCACTCCAGCAGAGTATCGTCGTCAAAATTTGAAAAATGATAGTCGTTTAATAGAACACAGGGATGAGCATTCTGAGTTTGCCTAGTCGAAGCTCTTCGAAAAAGATATTTGTAGTCGGAATAAATTCCGACCTATGTGTCCTAGCTTTTAATATTAGATGCCTTGAGTAGTAAATCATTGAACGCGCTCATGCTGGGTTTTAAAGAATCTACGCGCCAGATTAGACTCGTGGTGGTGGTTTCTAGGTGCTTAGGCAGTGCATGCACTTTAAGACCCGCTTTGAAGGGATAAAAATCCAGTAATATCTCTGGAATTAGTCCTACACCCATCCCTGCGGTGACACAATTAAGCAATGCATGGTATGAATTGATCTCAATCACTTTCGCAATGATATCAGACTCTTTAACCCAATCTGCTAAGCGAGTGCGATATGCACATGCTGGGCTGAAGCCTAAAAGTGTCGGATTAGAGCCTAAATCTTTAGGGTGTTTGATTTCAATTTGTTGAAGTCCTGATACTAAGACCAGTTTTTCTGAAAAGATTGGAGTGATGCATAGTTTTGCGTATCTAGGAGGATCTGCAACTAGCGCTAAGTCTAAATCTCCTGCTAATACCTGCTCGATTAAACGACCGGTAGGGTTAGTACTTACTTCCAATTCAATGTCAGGAAATGCCTGATGATAATTCATTAAAGTGTCTGATAAACGTGATGCTGCCACGGCTTCCATGCTGCCCAGTCTCAGTTTTCCTGTGGGGTGGTTATCGTTGAGTTGTTCGAGCGCTTCATCTGCGAGAATGATTATTTTATGTGCATAATTGAGTAAGCGCTCACCGGCAGGTGAAATGCGCAAACGGTTTTTTTCCCGAATAAATAATTGTTTATCTAGTTCTGATTCAAGTTTCTGAATACGGGCCGTAATGTTTGATGGCACACGGTTTAATAGCCTGGCCGCGTGACTGATTCCCCCGGTTTTCACCACGGCATGAAATATCTTTAAATCTGAAAGTTCCATTATTTTGCCTTTGATCTTTCATGTTTGGTGAATTGTTCATTCATTATTATTCATTATGAATGAATATGTAAATAACTTATAGTGGCTTTAATAGAAATTAAACAACGGGCAGCGATAATGCTAAGACGTTCTTCAAAGGGTTACCTCTGTGCTTTAGGCGCAGTATTGATTTGGTCAGGGTTTATTTTGGTGTCACGAAAGGGGGGCATTAGTCCTTTGCTTTCTTACGACATTATTGCGATTCGTTATCTGACTTGTGCGAGCTTATTGCTGCCCGTCTGGCTTTTTTGGAAGCGCTTTAATTTACTTCAACCACGACTCATTATCAGTGCTTTGATTGGTGGACTTGCCTATGCATTGTTTGCATTTAAGGGTTTTGACCTAGCGCCAGCATCTCATGCAGCCATTCTTTTGCCGGGCTTATTACCTTTAGCGATTGTATTACTGACAATTTTTATGAATAAAGAGCGTCACCGGCTTGAAAAGTATGTTGGTGTGAGTTTGATCAACTTAGGTATCGGCATTTTGTTTTGGCAGGAGTTTAAACAAAGCGGTGGTTTTTCAAACGGACATTTTTCTTTAATGGGCGCGGCAATTTGCTGGGCAATATTCTCAGTATTGATCAATCGATGGGACATTAAACCCTGGGAAGCGACCGTTAGTTTGGCTGTTGTCACCTGTACGGTTTATTTGCCTGTTTATATTGTCTATTTGCCTAAAGCGATATCTGCTGAAGTATGGCAAGACGTGTTATTGCAATCCTTTTATCAGGGCTTTTTGGCGACCATAGTGCAAATGATGCTTTATGTTCGCGCCACGCAGTTGATTGGTGCCGCACAGATGGGCTCTATGATGGCTATTGTTCCGGTTCTAGCGGGGTTAAGTGCTATTCCCTTATTTGCTGAGCCGCTAAGTTTGGCCTTGCTGGTTGCGCTTTTTCTCGTGAGTTTGGGCGTCTGGGTGGCTAACTCGAGAATAATACAGGTATGGGGTGCTAAGGCATCACGTTTGACGGTGCTTAAACGCATCATTAATTAACTAAGGAGTTATTTATGCCGTATATCAATATTAAAGTAACCGATGAGCAAGTCACGAAGGCGCAGAAAGAAGCCTTGATCAAAGGCGCAACACAATTGTTGGTCGACGTACTGGGTAAGAACCCGGCGACGACCGTCGTGGTTATCGATGAAGTGAATACCGACAATTGGGGTGTAGGTGGGGAGGTCGTGACAAGGTTGAGGGCTAGATCTTGAGTAAGGTGTGAATTAATTACTGTTTCGAAACAGTGATCTTCGCGATAAAAAATACTAAGCGTGGCTACCTGTATTGTTAGCGACATTCTAAATAGGGAGAAACTGAAAAAGTGGTCTATTTTTGTGATTGCGACTATCTTTATTACAAGGATGGTTGAGCTAAGAAGCGGCCAAGTCATATAGTTGAGGTAAAGAATTTGAGCATTCGTTGGCTTGTTTCTTTCGTATCTATTTTATGTCTGGTAGACACCGGCTTTGTTTTGGCGGACTCAGAAGCAGTACGTTTTCCTCGTGAGGAAACTGAATTCGATAAACGTCAAGAGTACCCGCTTAGGCTATTGCGGTTGGCGTTTAAGGAGGCTGAGAGTGACTATAAATTAGTCCCTTCCAATAAACTGATGCAACAAGACCGAGCGCTGAAACAGTTACAGTATGGCATTGATGTCGATGTAGTCTGGTCAATGACATCAAGAGAGCGGGAGTCGAATTTATACCCTATTAGGATTCCTATTTATAAAGGCTTGATCGGTTGGCGAATATTTCTGGCTCATGCACAGGATCTTCCTCGGATCATCCAAGTGCAAGAACTTAGTGAACTCAGAAAATTACACTTTATTCAGGGGCATGACTGGCCTGATATCGAAATATTACGCGCTAATGGTTTTAGTGTGCACGGTGCACCAGACTACATATCAAATTTCTCAATGCTCGAACACCGTCGTGTCGACCTTTTTCCTCGCTCTATTTTAGAAATCTGGTCTGAGTTTGAGAGTCATAAGAATCGGGGAATTGTCATTGAACCGACGAAACTATTCATTTATCCAGCCGCTTTTTATTACTTCGTTCATCCCTCAAATAAGCTTTTGGCGAATACCATAGACAAGGGCTTAAGAATGGCATTGGCCGATGGCTCATTTGACACTCTATTTGATGAATATCATCTAGATGTTATTAATCAGTTGGAGGTGAAAAATCGCCAGATATTTAGACTAAATAATCCCTTGTTGCCAGCTGAAACACCACTAAGCAATAAGGTAATGTGGTTTTCGCTACCTAAAAAATAGGCGCATGTACCAGCAAAGCAGAGTGCGTTTACGAAAAATGACGAAGTCAGCAGGTTCAAAAAGATAAATAGTACTTAAGGCATTGATCGCAAGAGTATGAGTAAAATATCTTAGCAGAACATATTATCTAGCCCGAGTCGTCTAGTAAAAACTCGAATCTTCACATTATCTTAGCTATGCTGAAAGGCACACAATGTGAGAAAACAGTGAATGATGTACATGTTACGTTTTGTCCTAAGGGCTCTTGTCTTGGGTTTAGTTATATTTCCAAGTGCTATTTTTGCCCAGGAAAAACAGACTATCCGCTGGTTAGGCTGGGAGCAAGTGCCTAATTTTATTACTCAGGGGGCGTTTGCCGGTGAGGGTTTGGGTGACTCTTTTACCAAGGCTCTCCAACTTCGTTTACCGAATTATAATCATGAAAATGTCATTAGTAATACTCGGCGATATAACAGGTTGATTCGAGAAGAAAATGTCTGTGTTGCCTGGTCGTGGATTGTGCCGGGGAGTCGGTCGTTTAGAGTTCATAGCAGGGCTGTTTCTATGGTGCCTCCATCAGGGATTCTGACCTTGAAAGCGAAACAGGATTTGTTCGGGAAACCAGGTGAGACCTTATCTTTAGCCAAGCTACTCCAGAATCCAAAGCTCACCTTGGGTTATTTGGAAGAAATGAGTTATTCCAAAAAAGTGAATGACTTAGTCGAACAATACCGAGGCAAGAATAATATTCATTTTTCTTCTAGGGGGGATGTTGAGTTTGACCTAAGCATGTTAGATAGGAATCGCTTGGATTACTTTTTTGCATTTTCTGCGCAAGCTATCTTCGATGCTGCGTTAAAAACTATACCAAATAAATATCAATTCTATAATGTTGAAGAAATTCAAAGGTATGCGAGTTTACACTCTCATTGTTCAAAAACACCTTTTGGTGAAAAGGTGATGAACGATATTAATGAAATTATTACCAACGATTTACTCAAGGAGCACTTAGCGGTGGTAGAGCGCTGGTACGGTAAAAACGAGAAGTATCGTGAAGTGTTTCTGGATTATGTGATTAATCAGAACGCCAACAAATTGGTCATGCATCCTGGACAGTAGTTTTTATTAATGCCATACAATAAGGTATTCAACACGGGGTTTACGCGGTGCGCATGGCGCATGGCGCACCCAATAAGGGGAGTTAAAGGGATGGCTTACTCAAAACCTGCTTGAGCTAACCATTGCTTAGCGTCTTCAATATTTGTGAAGGCTTTCCTGATGTAGTTTTTTACTTGGGGTGACATCAGTTCACTTTGGTAATTAGCCAGGTCGGTGTTTCTGATCACAAAAGCTTCGCGCCGGAGGGCTCTTTTCGTTATCTTTTTGGTTTCTGAAGCAATATTTTTTTGAACATCTAAGGTCGCTACGTGCCAGTCTCGGGCGTCGACAATGGTGGCCCAGTCTTGTCCATTGAGACGATTGACTAAACTATTCAGTTCTTCAAAAAACTCCGAGCTTAGGCTTTGGTCCCATTGGCCTGTGGGGGTGATTTCGAAGATATTCTGCTTGCGCTTGATGCTGTAATCACCGGATTGGCAGTGCTTTATGGAGCTGCTTTGATGGGCAAACTCAAGCAGGTGATCAATGTCCATCGGTTTCGCAAAAAAGTAACCTTGGAAAAAGTCACAGCCGTGGCTTCTTAACCAAGTTTGTTGCGCTTGTGTTTCAACCCCTTCCGCAACCAAGTCAAACTTCATGCCTTTTGCGAGTCCAATAATAGAGCGGGATATACAGCGGTCACTATCTAAATCGGGTAGGCCATCGACAAAGGCCTTATCGATCTTTAACTTGGTGACAGGCAGGTCTTTGAGTCTTGAGAGTGAAGAGTAGCCGGTACCAAAATCATCAATGGATAGTTTAATACCCAGCTCTGCAATGGCATTTAATTGTGCTTGTACCACTTCTGAATCATGGCTGATTAATTCTTCTACGATCTCAAGCTCTATTGAAGAGCTGTCTAATTCAAACTCCTCTAGTAAGCTTTTTATCTCTGATGCGAGCGAGTGGTGATAGAGTTGCTCTGCTGAAAGGTTAACCGAGATCCAATTGATACTGACGCCTTCGTCACGCATTTGACGCAGGTCTTTACAGGCTTGCCTCAGCATGAATGAGCCTAAGCGTGTCATCAGTCCGAGTTGGGTGACGATAGGCAGAAACTGAAAAGGTGGGATTAAGCCTTTTTCAGGATGTTGCCATCTGACAAGTGCCTCTACGCCTGCAATGGAGCCTGTTTCGCTGGCAATGATCGGTTGGTAATGTGCCAGCAGTTGCTGGTGCTCGAAAGCGAGCAGTACTTGTGCTTCAAGTTCTTTATCGGTATTTAGTTCTTTTAGCCATTTTGCCGAGAAGTAGGCGAAGGACCCACGTTTTTGGCTTTTGGCCTTATTCATGGCTATTTCAGCACAGCGAATCGGGTCTTCGACTTTTTGCTGTTCAGATAGCGTGACCACACCCATACTCGCTTTAATCTCGATTTGTTCATTATCAGAAACAGAGATAGGACGTGTTGTCATCGCATTGATGTCAGATAGATGGCTTTCTAGCTGTTGATCATGTTTTAAGGTTGGCATCCAGAAACCAAAAGTATCGCCACCCAGGCGAGAGATGTTTGTACCTGTTTTCTCACCCCATTTTCGGAAACGTCTGGATAGTTCACGCAGCAGTCTATCAGCACCCTGAAAACCATAGGTGTCATTGACTCCAGTAAAGTAGTCAATGCCATAGACGATACAGGCAGCATGAGAACCTGCGATCGCCAACTTAGAATCTTTCTTGATGCGTTGTTGAAAGAAGTTTCGGTTTTCGAGCCCGGTTAAGCTATCGGTTTGCTCAAGACTGGTGAGTTTTTTTTGTGTTTCTAACCAGGCTTCTCTTTCATTTAATAAGGAGATGGTATCGGCTATCGTCGTCGCATAAGACATTTCTGCGACATCCCAGTTTCGAGTACTACCGGCCTGTTCAATGCATAGAATGCCATAGTATCGTCCTGAAAAATGTAAGGGTACATCCAGCATGGAATAGATATTTTGAGGAATCAGGTAGTGCTCGGAAAATTCGGCAGTTCGCTTATCTTGGCGGGCATCCCTTGCATCGATTATTCTACTGGCATGGACTGCCTGAAAGTAATTCTGATAGTCGCATTGTCTTAATGTCTGACCTTGATCGAATTGATCATTTTGAAAGCTGTATAATAGCTCACAGCGCAGCAGCTGGTCATCGTCTTCAAAACGCCAGATACTGACACGTGAGACCTTTAATTGCTTGGCAGACTCCTTCAATATACTTCTTAATTTGCTGTTTTTATCACTCTCAATGTAAGGCCCGCTGTTAGACAAGCTCATGAGTGATTGCTGCAATGATTTGAATTTTTCTGCGTCTACCATAAAACATTGAAATATGTGAATGTATGAGGGATGACCTAGAGTCTAGCCAGTAAAAGTGTCAGCGTCTAGCCCAGCTTGGTGGTGTAGGTTTTTTATTATAAAAGTTCACAAATAGAGCGCCTTAAAGTACTCACCGCTTAACATTTAATGTGAGGCATTGAGGTGAATAATCTATTCACTAATAGAAGGGTTGTCTTGCTGACTTATAAAATAGTCTTCATATACTTTTTTGTAAGTTTTGTTTCCACTATCCCACTCTTGGCGGAATTTAAGGTAGGTTTTATATAAGTCTTGATTAATCAGGGTGTTGAATTTCTTCATAACCGCATTACCTAATTTAGAATTCGAGCAGGCCGCGCCAACTAGTTTGTAGTTATGATCTTCCACTAATGGGTAGTATTTATACTCGTTATTTAGTTTGCCGATTTTCAGCTCACTGAGGTGAGCGATACGCAGTCGGGCAATGTAATCCGCTCTTCCATAATCTAGAAGCTTTACACTCAACTCATTTCGGTTGTTTCTGAACTGGATTATTTTTTGAGTTTTTAAATAAGGTTCTAAAGTGGAATGCAGGGCTGGGTATCTGGAGTTGTTTGTGCTCGAAGGGCTGATCGGTAAAATACCCAGCTTGTAATCGGTATTACTTAGTAAGTGTTTCAACGAGGTGTTTTGTTTATTGTTTAGTGATTCAGCGAGAGCTGAGCTAGCCTTGGTGACGATGCCAAAAGGCGGTGTAAAACCGTAGGGCTTTGAATACACTATTTGTTCAGACCAGAAACCAAACCATAAGTGAACGGTGCAAGTGTTGCCATTTGACCAAGATCTCTCTAACCTTTGGGCCGTTTGAAACTGACTTTCATGTTCATACTCGGGCAGTTGTGTTTGGATATAAGTTAAGAACTTGTCTAGATAACCTTGGTCTTTGAATTCACCGTTATCGATATATTCGGGTGTTAAATTCCATTTGGCCCAAGTGATTTTTTCTTTAGAAAATGCTTGAGAATTTACCAGGCAGAGTACACATAGGATGCATGTAAAAAGTAGCTTATTCATTACAGCAGAATATCTCTTAAGGTAAATAGTAAATGTTCTGACGCTTAATAGTGGTGCTAGTTTAGCAAAAAAAGTCGGGATAATGATTTATTAGTCTTGAAATATGAGGAGCTTGTTTTATAGGGTATGCACGGCGCACCTTATATTGGTGAATGAAATTTAGGTTTCCCCCTCCCGTTTACGAAGGGGGCGCCTTTTGGGTTTCATTTTTGGCGAAGCAAAAAGGAACAAAAATTCCTAAGCTTCTTGGTCTCGCATTTGATAGTTTCCTTTCAAGGTATAAACCTGTTCCTGATATATCTTTTCAAAGCGTTCAGCATTGGGAACTGGCGATTGAATAAAGGCTTTGGCCAGTTCGGTTTGGGTTTCTGAATTACTTGGTTTGGTTAAAATATTCACCGCGTATTTTGAGAAGTCCCGAATCATGAAGTCGAATATTTCTTCGATTAGTTCGTCTTCAATGCCTTTAATGGCTTTGTTTTCAAGAATCAGCTGGCCGTAAACCACTAGCGTAAAGCAATCACCCAAGGCTAATAGGTAATCAATATCTTTCGCTTGTTTCTCATCTGGCGTGGCTTTGATCAGAAAGGTTTTGAAGGCTTTTATTTGTTGTTTGAATACATTGACATTGGGTAGGTCAACACTGTCATAGGCGATGTTGTAATCATGAAATTGCACTTTACCCAAACCTTTCGTAGGGCCTTGGTTGAAGAGGAAGTCATCATTTGTTACATCATCACGGCGAGGAATTTCAGGGAACTCAGCGGGTTTGAAAAAATAGTTCTGCATGAACTTGATGATCAACGCCATATTCACATGCACGGTACCTTCTAATTTAGGTAACATGCGAATTTCGTGGGCGGCAATTTCAAAGAAGGGTTCTTTTTCAAAACCTTTAGCGGCAATAATGTCCCATAGGTGGTTGATTACATCTTCACCTTGAGAGGTCACTTTCATTTTTACCATCGGGTTGAATAAGAGGTAACGTCGATCTTCAGTGGAGGCGCTTCTCATGTAATCGGTCGCACGCTCGGCAAATAACTTCATCGCGCAGAGGCGAGCATAGGCATCGATAAATAAACGTTTAACATGTGGGAAGTCGGTGACATAGTTGCCGTAAACATTACGGTTAGCGGCATGATCTATAGCTTCATAAAAGGCATGCTCGCAAAGCCCAATCGCACCGAAGCCTAAATTGAATTTACAAATATTGATGGTGTTGAGCATATTGTCCCAAGCTTTCGGGCCCTTTTCTAATATGTCTGCATCGGTAATGGGGTAGTCTTTTACTTCATATTCGGAAACGTAATTTTGTTCGTTAACGGTATTCTTTACGCAGGTGTAGTTAGGATGTTTTGAGTCGACACCAAAGAATACATAGTCGTTATTGTCGGACATCTTAGCAAAGGTAGAAACAACCGCCGCTTCGTTGCCATTTCCAATATAATATTTGTCACCATTGGCTTTGTAGTTGCCGTCAGCCTGTGGTTCTAACATCATATCTGAAGAGTAAATGTCGGCACCGTGCTCTTTTTCTGATAAACCAAAGGCAAATACGTGTCCGTCTTGAAGTAACTTGGCGGTTTTTTGCTTCATCTCTTCATTGCTGCCTAACCAGATTGGCCCAAGCCCTAGCATTGAAACTTGAAAGGTGTACCAATAGGTGATGCCATAGAAAGCGGTAATTTCAGCGAAGCAGACATTGCGGTAAGTGTCCCAACGAGATTCCTCGGTACCATAACCGGAGGGTGTCATGAGGGTGGCGAAAACCTGGTTTTCTTTCATGAACTCAACAAATTCATGGTTCCAGGTTTTATCGTGCCAGTCTTTCTTGATGCTTTTAAGGCCCTTGTTTTCCATGAAGTCGATCACCTTCTGCATCAACTCACGTGTTTTAGGGTCTTTATATTCAATATTATGTTTTTTGGGGTTGAACAGCATAAAACGCACTCCGGTGTTTTTTGTTTTTGATAGAAAGCGAACAGACACGTTAACAGCAAGTTTGTTTGAAATAAAATACCTATAGTAGGTATAAACAGTAGGTAGGTGTGTAATTTAGTGCTTTCAAGTAATATAGGCGTTTAATTTATATAAGAAAATGATTATTGATGAATATAACAGATAAACAATATGGCCAGGGTGATTCTACCTTTGTTGCTGCTGGCGGCGAAGCGGGTTTGATCAAACTGGTTGATGTTTTTTATGAGCTAATGGATAGCCTGCCAGAAGCCAAAGCGATAAGGGATATGCACCCGGATGATTTAGCTTTGTCGCGTCAGAAACTGGCTTATTTTCTGAGTGGCTGGATGGGCGGGCCGCGTTTGTATATGCAGCATTTTGGGTCGATCAATATTCCCAAAGTACATATGCATTTGAGTATTGAAAGTGAAGAGCGTGACGCGTGGTTACTCTGTATGAAAACGGCACTGGATCAGTTGGATTACCCGGAGTCATACAAAGTCTATTTGATGGAGCAGCTATTTAGACCTGCCGAAATGATTCACCAGACCAGTCAAAGTAAGTAGTCTAAAAAAACAGCCACTAAACAAAGTAAGGTATTTTATATTAGTAGCGGGCTTTATATGGCGAGTGTACTTATATAGAAAAAACAAGTATAGAAAAATAGCAAGAATCGGGTCGAAGCTAAATTCATTGCCTTTCATACTGCTTCAATCATATAACGATTGAAGGAAAAGACGATGAATAAGCCCTTAATGGATAATCTATCAACGCATAAAGAAATAGAACCCGCGATTCTTTACTTTGGTACGCCGGTGGTTTTGGTCACCACACTCAATGAGGATGGAACGGCTAATATTGCGCCCATCTCCTCTATTTGGTGGCTCGGCTGGAGCTGCATGATCGGGCTGGATGCTTCGTCTCAAACCACCGAGAATTTAATGCGGACTAAGGAATGTGTGCTGAATTTACCTTCAGACAATCAAGTTGACGCGGTGGATCGTATCGCCAAAACGACTGGCAGGGCGAAACTTCCCTTACATAAAAAGTCCTTGGGTTATCGTTATGAGGCTGACAAATTTAAGGCGGCCGGGTTGACTCAACAGCGTGCTGTGGGGGTTAATGCGCCAAGAATCGAAGAATGCCCGGTTCAGCTTGAGGCCACATTAGCTAAAACGCTGCCATTTGGTGAAAATAACAGCAAAATGGCGGTGCCTTCAGTCGCTTTTGAGCTGAATATTGAGCATGTTCATATTGAAGAGGCGCTGTTGAGTGACCCGAATAAATCGTATGTTGACCCAGATAAATGGCATCCGCTTATAATGAATTTCAGAAAGTACTATAGCACCCGTGATTATATTCATGAGTCAAAACTTGCCGTGGGTGCAGAGGGACAATATGCGCCTTGGAAGCAGAAGGGGTTGAAGAAAAGAATTACTCAGTGGCTCTTGGCAAGAAATACCAAACGATATGCTCAGAATTTGAAGGTTGAAGGTTGAAGGTTGAAGGTTGAAGGTTGAAGGTTGAGCTTTAAGAGTGAAGGGAACAGGTAAACAACATGCTTAGTGTGGTCGAACAACATAAAAACTATCAGCGTATTGCCAAGGCAATCGACTACCTAGTCGACAAGCAATTAGATCAGCCTACGCTCACCGAACTGGCACAAGCTGTGGGTATGAGTGAATATCATTTACAGCGCACATTTTCAGAGTGGGTCGGGGTATCACCAAAGCAGTTCGTACAGTACCTAACGAAGGAGCAAGCCAAGCAAACCCTGAGAGACAGTTCAGTCTTCGATGCAGCCCTATCGAGTGGTTTGAGCGGCGGTGGCCGTTTGCATGATTTAATGGTGAGTTGTGAGAGTATCACCCCTGGCGAATATAAAACCTGGGGGCAGGGGCTAGAAATAGTCTATGGCCTTCATCCATCCCGCTTTGGTTATTGCTTCATCGCGACCACTAAACGTGGCGTGTGTAAACTTGCGTTTTTCGATGATAAATCCCATTTTCAAGCAGCGCTAGATGAATTGCGTAGTGATTGGCCAAATGCAAACTTGATAGAGAATGCTCAAACAACTGCGCGAATAATGACGCAGATTTTTCCTGACTCTGCTACTCAAACAGCGCTAGCCAATTCTTCACCCGGTTTAAAACTTTTGTTGAAGGGGACCAAATTTCAACTGCAAGTTTGGGAGGCTTTATTGAAGATCCCCGAGAGTGAAATGGTGTCGTATCAACAACTGGCAGACGGTATGGGAAAGTCGTCTTCGGTGCGAGCAGTGGCCTCGGCTATAGGGCGTAATAATATTGCCTACCTTATCCCCTGTCATCGTGTTATTCGGGCGACGGGCGCATTGAGTCAGTATCGTTGGGGCGCCCAACGAAAAGCTGCCATTCTCGGTTGGGAAGGCCGAGAAAAAATAACACTAAAAAACAGTTCCTAAAACCTCGAATTAAGATATGGTGCTAGTCTGAGTAAAGACCTTGCGTTTTAAAACGCTGTTGCATTCATTTTATTTTAAGGCTCTATATTTTGTCGACAACACCTCTCGCAGTGCTATCGGATATCGCGACAGAAGCACATACACGTATTCAGCAAGATTGTCAGCACATCAATCCGGTTGTCGGGGTCAATAAAGGTATGCGCGCCAGTGGCATACCAGCCGATGTCATGACCATTGATTGTTTAAGCACCGGAAAGCGTATTATCCTGATTTTACATGACGAGCAACCCGAGCTTATTCGTTATCAATTTGCGTTTAGAGAGGCAGACCCCGCTGACCAGTTTGAGGAAATTCAGCTTAACGCGCTCACCACTCAGAAATTATATGAATGGATAAAAAGCTATTTTACAGTGCTGTGAAAATTCCAGTACCGTGAAATTAAGCCGCTACCAATTTTGAAACCAGATAAATATTTAAAACTTTGAACCAACCATTACAAGAGTATGACACGTATGAACTTAGATAAATCCCAGAAGAGAATTGCCAAAAAAGTGAAGAAGGGTTTTCAGGGTTACCCTCAAATTACCATTACTTACTTCGGTGAGACAGACAAACTGGCTACCAAGGTAGAAGTGGGTTTTATCGAAGCTGAAAATAGTGAACCTATGACAGAAAGCTTTGCGACAGAAACTGAAATCAGAGAAGACATCACGGTTCAATCAACGATTATCAAGATTATTGATCGCTCAGGCGCGTTATCGGTTTCGATGACAGAGGGCGTTAAATTACTTGCAGATTAATGATAAAAAATAATGATGAAAAGTAGTATTAAAACGTAGCGCTACAACTTAAACCTAGGCAATGTACGCCAAGATTAGGATGATACTCATGTCAGCACTTAGAAAAGCAATCAAACTATCTAGCAATCAAGCGCTTAGTTTATTTTTTCTGTTAACGCTGAGTTTGACATGTCATGCCTCTGATATGGGTACCCCCGGCATGTGGTTTTCGGTCTTGTTTGTGCTGGGTTTTATTGTCAGCGGCGTCGTTTACTTATTATGCGCTGCTGTTTTTATCCCTCAATTAAGAGACAAAGATGTACCTGATCTAAAAGTGGCTTATGTTGTACCACTGGTCTTAATTGGCATCCCCTTATTATTTCTGATTGTCGTTGGTTTAGGGCAGGGGTTTATTATATTCGGGCTAGCCATGGGCTTCTTTTTGGCTACTTTTTTATATTCAATCGTCTTGAAAAAGTACCATAAAAAAACAAGCGGCGAGTCAAACGATGGCTCAAGTGGTGAATGATGTATATCGGTGAAGTGTCTAAAAAGACAGGTTTGTCTATCAAGGCGATTCGTCTGTATGAAGAAAAGGGATTAATTCCTCAACCCAGACGCTTAGGGCGTTATCGGGTTTATCAGGATGCTGATATTGATACCTTATTGTTGATCAAAGAAGCGAAGTCATTTGGCATAACCTTAGCGCAGCTTAAAGAAATGATTGAATTTAATCAGGGTGAACTTGACTGGGGTGAGGTGCATGCTTTTTTAATGCGCCAGAAACAAGTGATTCTTGAACAGATTGACTCCCTCCATGAAAAAATAAAGCAAATTGATACCTGTGCCAGCCAAATAAACACCTGTCCTTTAAGTACGAACTAATTACCTACTTAATATATGAACCCATGCTCTCTAAGTGCTTGACTCTCCCCTAAAGGGAAGACTTTATACTCTTCTGATATCAGCACTTGCTGCATTATCATCATCAGGGAGCACGTTATATGGTCAAACGTATGGCAAAGCGTATTTTAGTATTAAGTGGTAGTCCAAAAGCTAATAGTTTCTCGGAGCAATTAGCTCAGAGTTATGCCATTGGCGCCTCTCAGTATCACGAGGTGCGTGTGCTTAAAATATCCGAAATGCATTTCAATCCTGATTTATCGGGGGGGTATACTCAATCCCAAGGCTTGGAAGAAGACCTTATTGTTTTTCAGGCCGCGATCGAATGGGCAGAGCATTTAGTCATCACCACTCCTATCTGGTGGGGCACCTTGCCAGCAAAATTTAAAGGTGTTTTCGATCGTGCATTTTTACCGGGTTTCGCGTTTAGTTATGAGCAGGGAAAAAACCTACCCAAGAAACTCTTAAAAGGTAAGACTGCTCGTATTCTCATGACGATGGATACCCCGACATGGTATTACCGTTACTTTCAAGGCGCGCCAGCTCTAAAACAATTAAAAATAACCACACTCGAATTTTGTGGTTTCAAAGGCGTTCGTAGTCATATGATCGGCCCAATTATAAGTGCAAACGATGCACAGAAAAACCAATGGCAACAAATGGCTAAACGACTCGGCGAAAAAGGTAAATAGATATTTCTTGGCGCCTGGCCGAGAGGCGTGCAGCTAAAGTGGATCAAGGCATGATTTGTTAGCGCTTGATTGCAATAATAATGTCCATCACATTGGTGCCGGTTGGCCCTGTTTTAAATAAGCTCTTAGTTGCCTGTAAATAGGCATAGGCATTGGCTTCTTGAATGTGCTTTGTAGCATCCATCATTAAGGCTGATCCTTTCGAAATTGTATGACCATTGATAATGCCCCCTGCGGCATCAGTCGGTCCATCTGTGCCGTCTGTGCCTGCGACTAATACTTCTATATTGTCTTGTCCTGATATATTTCTGGCTAGTAACAACGCCAGCGCTTGATTTCGTCCACCTTTACCTGGCTTGTCAGGCAGGGTGACGGTGGTTTCGCCGCCCCAGATATAAATGCCAGTCTTGCCATTTATGAGTGCTTGCGCCAACTTTGGGGCGATATTATTGATATCACCTTCGAGTATCGTTTGATGCCAATACACAGGATAGTCATTTTTAGTCGCATGTTCGGCTGCGCTTTGACACGCTTTGAAGTTATTGGCAATAATTGAATGCAAGACAGTCTTAACTTCTGTGGAAAAATTCGCTGAATTTTGCTGCTCAGGCGTGAGCAAACCTGAACCAATAAGATTGAGTTCATCGCCCGGGACGTCAGATATATACAAGGCGCTTGCCGAACGACCATTTAGTTTTGCGACTAGTTTTCCTCCCTTTATCATGGAAATGGATTTTCGGATGTTGTTAATCTCTGCAATATTCTTACCTGAGGATATTAAATTCTGATTCAGCTGTTGCCATTGATTAAGGGATATATCGGTGGGAAGCACCTCTACTAGCGAAGATGCACCGCCCGATATCAGGAATAAAATCCCCTCGTCCCTTGGAATCGTACTAATAAAATCAAGCACTGCCTGGCCTGCGAGCAAACTCCTCTCGTCTGCAATGGGGTGGCCTGCTTCAATAATTTGAATATTCATCGCATTTGTTAAAGAAGCCTCTACATGATCGTACTTGGTGATGACTAGAGATCGCTTTATTTGATTGCCTAAGACCTCTAGTGCACCCAAACTCATCGCACTTGCAGCTTTTCCTATCGCGATCAAATAGCCGTAGTTGTTTCTGCCATTCTGTTCTAATAAATGTGTTTGAACAGCGCGTTGGCCGTTAACTGAATCAATGGCGGCTGTCCATATCTCCTCGAGTTCTATGTGTTTCATTTTATGATCACCTTGGCTTACTTGGCCGTATCCACGATATACCATCAAGGCGATTTAACTTTTTCCAGTATCGGTCATAGGGCTTAAACGGATTGTATCGAGGTGCTGTTTCCCGTGCTTTATCATGCCAGTGACGGTGCCATTTCATCGCGATGTTATGTGCCTCATTGAGTGTAAGATTTGACGAGTAAACTTCTAATAACTTTTGCTCAACTCGGTTTCTGGATGAGATGAGCTCCTTTCTGAATGCGATATCTTTCAGCGCTCTTCGATGAGTCCATTCAAATTGATGCCACAGACTATTCTTATCTGAGTCGTATTTATTAACACTACGTGTACCTGACCCGTGCAACGATGATTGCATATACCCAGCACTCTGACAGTCTTCTTTGCTAAAGCCTAGTGGTTTGAATAAGGAAAGGCACGGCGCTGATGTACCGGTTACCATTATTTTGGGCGTTTTATTTGCTTCCAAAGCTGCAATCATTGAACCACAGCTTTGACTGGGGCGGAGCAATCCACCTCCGTGCATGCAAATATCCCGATTACTTTGCATCGCAAAGTTCATCTCGATGTCATTTTTTTCTGAACCGTATGTGTCAGCGCCGCTTGGCTTACTGGTTTGATGACATCTCAGGTTGGCAATCAGGCTTTCAATAGACGCTGATTTTGTGCATCGGAGTTTCTTGAGGTTCTTCAAGTTCAGAGCTCTACGCTCAGATGCTTTTCCCATGAAGGACATAAAATGGGTGTTAAAGGATTTCGCAAAGTTGAATTCACCTTGGCCATTGTAATAATTATTTTTGCGCGCGAAATCTTCCAGACCATTGCAGGCCAAGTCGTAGTCACTTTCAATAGTTAATTCATTGGATATCGCGCAGTAGTGTCTGACTTTTTTCGCGACCCAGTAATGCCCAGCCGTTTCCAATTTCCAGGCTTCATTTGCGTCCGCGATGATAAAGCTATTATCGTAGCGAAATGATTTATCCCGGTATCCTGCCGGGCCGGCTTGTCCATATTCTTCAAGCAATTGCGTAATTGTCTCTAAGGCCTCTCTCGCCGTTGCTCCTCGCTCCAAACCCAGTCGTAGTAGATCCATGCCTAGCAAAGATTGAGATTTTCTTTCGACTAGTTTGGTGAAAACCGCTTCGTTGCCAATAATGACACCCTGAGTGTTAATACCTATTTCGGCTCCCCAAATCCAACTAGGTTTTGACAGGATCAATCCGAAGCGATTCGGAACTTGAGGAATAGTGATATACGTGGTTCGTAGCTTGTTACACTGATCGTTTCGCACCTCATCATGGTGTGTGATCAGCTGGGGTTCGCTGCTTTCACGGTCACTGTTTTTTGCAAAAAACGTAATATTGTTTTGACGTATTAGTTGGGTGTCACACATACCGGACTCGCCTTACTTGTTTCTGCTGAAGTATTTTTTACGCTGCTTGTTTTTTTAAGGGCAGAGAGTATTTTTTTCGTTATATGTAAGCCTTCAATAGCCACTCTTTGTGTGCGGCTGAGTTCCGCTAGTAAGTCGGGAATGTATTCGCTCAAAACCTCAGCTAGCTTAAGTGCAATTTTGTCACCGTTTTTTAAACTACCTGCGCGTGTCATTAACCAGCCCAAGTAGGTGAAGGCTCGAATCATGATAAAGGCCGGTAAGAGCGCTAGCTGTTCATCAGAAAATGAACGTTCGGAGCGATAACCAGAAACGTAAGCATTAATTAACTCATCAAAAAAGGGCTGGTCTGCTTGCGGAAATAAAGATGTAGCCATTTCAAATAAATGCCAACCATAACCGCTGTCATCAAAATCTATGAGCTTTAGCTCTCCCTGACTTACTAGAATATTATCGGGTAGAAAATCGGCGTGTATTAAACCATATCGATCTTTGTCTTGGCCGATGTCTTTCAACAATAGTTGCAGGACCAGTCTGGCTTTTAAAAAACTATCTCTTTGTTTTTTTGTCAGTAAGGGATGCTCCCAGAATCGCCCCCAAAGTGGCTCTTCACCAAGCAAGCCTTCAGCATCCCAAGCGTGACGCTTAAAGCCGGAGGGTGGTTGCCATTTTTCACTCTGGTTGTGTAGTTTCGCGGCCAATACGCCTAATTGTAGGTAGCGGGTTTCCAGCTCTTTTTGAACGCCTTGTTCGACTCTACCAAGGTGACCAAATTCATCGCCGTTAACCCATTCCAGTAAACTGCATTGGCGCTCACCAATTACTTTGTTGTGAGAGGCAAGGGTAAAAAGTTCATTATCTTTTGTGGCGATAATATTGGGCGTGGAAATGCCAGATTGATTTAGTGCTTGCATCCACTTTAGTTCAGAACTGAGCTCCGCATTACTATGGTAACCATGCCGATGAATACGTAATGCATAGTGCTTTCCATCTAGGGTAGACACTTTAAAGACGGTGTTCTCCCGGTGCTTCAGTAGGTTTAGCTTGATAGGACCCAGCCCCCAGTTGTCGACGACTTCTGTTGCCAATTGTTTTATAGCACTTAACTCTGGGTCTTCATCATCCCTAACTCCCATGATCAGGTCGTTGAGATTGTTGACTAACCAAATGCAAGCATTTTCAAAGCGCTTCAATATTTCGTCACAAAACGCCTGATCGACTAACAGTCCAGGTTTAAACTGTAAAACGCTTTCGTCAAAGGCAGCCACAATGGCCCAAATGCCATTCTCGTAGAGTGCGCGCATCATGCCATAGGCTATGGTGCTATCGGTGAACTTGAGCCCCATGACCAAGCCTTTTTGGCGAATTTCCTGAAAGAAAGGAAAGCGTGGTTTGATGGCGTCCAGGCCTTGGCGTAAATATTGGGCCTGATGATTAACGTTCGATAATGTCGCTTTAGACGTGCTCAATTTTAAGGCTTCCAATGCAATCATGCAGCCCAGGTCAGAGCCGCCAAAAGTTGAGACGTGCCCCCAGCCATTTTCTACTAGCCAATGTCCGCACTTTTTATTCATGATGACAGCCGCCATTGGGTATAAACCACCAGACAGACCTTTACCGGTGACTATCATGTCGGGCTCTACTCCCCATGCTTCAATTGCCCAAGGGTGACCCGTACGACCGAGACCAGTTTGTACTTCATCTGCAAGAAATAAGGTGCCATAGGTTTCGCACAGCTTTTTTACGCCTGATAAATACCCATCTGCGGGGAGTGGGAAACCGTAGGTCGCTGGAATGGTTTCCATTAGCACTATGGCGACATCATTGGCTGATAAAGCGCATTCCATTGCCCTCAGATCATTGAAGGGTACTTTAGTAAATTCATCTGGGTAATCACTGTGAAAAAAGGTAGCTGACTCATTATCGCCTGCCGCTCCTGAAAGGCCTGTTCGACCATGGTAACCTGCATCAAGCGCCACAACTTTACGTCTGCCTGTGGCGAAGCGGGCAGATTTTATAGCGACGTCGTTGGCTTCGCTACCGCTTGGTGTCAGAACCACATATTGCATGTCACCCGGTGTGGATTCGATCAGAGCTTTGGCCAGTTTAGCTTTAGGTTCTGAGGGAAAGTGATGATTGCCAATGTCGTAATGTTGAAGCGATTCTTCCAGTACCTTAACCAAGTTGGGGTGGCGATGTCCCAGGTTGAAGGTGCCACCGTTTAAGTGTAGATCCAATACCTCATGACCATCGACATCCGTGTATCGATAACCCGCGCGTTTATCAGGTACGAAATTGATGCCGCCTTCACTCAAACGTGAAACTCGACCCGGATAGAGGTAATTATATGAGTCTTTGAGAATCGAAAATTTCTTATCTGAGCTTGACTTATCTTGTGTGAAGGACATGTGAGTCTCGTTATTTTAGTGTGCAACGTTTATTTTCTTATTGATGCTCACTATAAACAGTTGAATGATATTTAGTCAAATTAATTTGACTAAAATGCTGGTTGATAGATTTAAATAGCCTTTAATGCTTAAAGGTGTGAAATTTATTCGACTAATGCTGTGTTTATTCATAAAGGTATGTAAAATCTCAGGTCAGCTTTAACGGATGTTCCTATGCATCGTTTATTTCTTCGAATTGTGATAAAAGCCTGAACTTAATGAAACGAGAAACCAGTAAAACGTCCAGTCAAAGGCGAGAAAAAGGAAATGAGAGACGTCGGCAAGTATTGGCTTCGACGAGAGTATTGCTTGAGAGGCGAGCCCTTGAGGATATTGGTTTGTCAGATATTGCAAAGGAAACGGGGATTCCCGTTAGCTCCCTGTATCATTTTTACCCCAAAATTCTCGATGTCTATGCCGAGTTAATTGCAGTATTCAGTGTCGAACTAAGTGCTCACTTGATGCGGTCTTTAGAGAATGTTTGCCCGGAAACCTGGCAGCAGCTAGTAGACAAAGGGATTGATAGTTGTGCTGAATTTTATGCGATTAATCCAGCGTATCAACAACTGATTCTGAGTGGCAAAGCGCCTGCACAAGTGAAAAGTGCCGATCGGGAAGGCGATGCTCGACTTGCGCAAGCATTGAAGGTTTTTATGTCGAATTTTTTTGACATGCCGCGTATACCTCATCTGGATAATGTCTTTTTCAATGCCCTAGAAATTGTGGATTTACTGCTTTCTTTGAGCGTAATGCAAAATGGAGAAATTACTTCTTCGGGAATTAAAGAAGCCAAACGTGCTTGCAAAAGCTATCTAAGAACCTACTTGCCCGAAATTTTGTATCCTGTTTAAAGCAGAGAGTTAGGCCTAGGTTATTGGGAAAGAGTCAGTTGACTGCATGTTCCCATTTGTTAGTGTCGTGGTATTTAACGTTGGTGTCGATAAATCTACTTCTTCTATTACGGACGCGCTATACACCGCCTCATTTACTTTATAAATCGTGCCCATCAAATGTTTGCGGATAGTCGAGGTGATTTTGGTATTGGGTATGCGTTCCAGATAAATCCAAAGAGTGTATTCAAGCGCGAAATCACCCGTTTGGGTGAGTGACCATTCAAATTCACGTTTTTGGTTAATCTTAATTTCAGACTTATCTAAACAATTCTCATAGGTGAGGGTAAATACCCGGTCAATTTTACTTTTGAACGAGCTTAATTGTTTGCCGCGTTCTTCGGCAGTTTCACCATTGAAGCTAGGGTAACCAATGTTATATCTTAAAGCTTGCCGCACACCATCTGTGCTGGCGATGCGGCTTAAGTTATCAATTTTATTTTGGATAAATTTATTGTTACGCACCAGAGTGCGGTGGTTATTACGTACATCATAAAGGATCACATAAATTAGGGTGACCTTGCTGATGATGTATTCATCGGGGTGCCCTTCGATTACGACTACATCGCCGTCTTGCAGAATCTCGGTATTTAGTATGATTAGTCCGCTAATAATATCGGGTGCCCAGATGCTGCTGGTGAAGGCTAAGAAAGCCGCGAGGATGCCGAAGATACCTGTAGTTTCGAGCATGCTATCGGCACCCCAAATTTTAATCAGGGTATAGATGGTGGTAATCGCAATAATAAACAGCAGGATAATATCGACCAGACGGCTGCTGTAAGTATCCAGAAATACGGTTTTATTATCGATTTGTTTTTCGGTGCCAAAGCGCTTACGCGAGAAGTAACAACATAAGCTATAAACGAACAAGCTGGCGTAGAGTGCCATCAAGGTAAAGCCGACTGAGATGAAATAGTTCTCGTAGCTTTTGTTCAAACTGAGGAAGGCAAAGTCGATGGCTTGAAGCACCAGAATCGACACATTTAAACTTCTGAATAAACGCAATTTAGTGGCATTATCACGCTCACCGTCGATGAAGTTTAGAATAGGGCGGGCAAGTAAAAATAAACCCAAATTAGCCACCAGAATAAAACCGTGTACCAACCATCGAGTATGGCTGAGTTCAGGTAGTAACCACTCTAAAGAATTCAAATGTATGTTCCTTTATTTTTATCGTTTTACAGATCATTTTCAGCGCTTTCATGTAAGCAATTTGCAGTACTGTTATGCCGGTAGTGTTTTGCTTAAAGCACCTACTTTCGGTGAGCAGGCAGTCATCATCAGCCAAAGATAACATAAATACCTAAAATCTACAGATCTGTGTTTATGGTCTAAACTTATAGGCACCGATAATAGTTGTTGATGTGAAAGTCTTAGTTAGTTAAGCCTTATCTAGTGAGTTGAGTCTTATCTTCATAATCGTCGCTATGCATTATCAGGATGAAATCATGAACAAAGTCACGCTTACGCATCTTCTGACATTACTCTCCCTGTGTGTTTTTGTATTCAATTCTGCCCAGCTCAGTGCGGCGCAGGTTCGCGATGTGGTGACTTATAATACTTATCCTCTGGTGGCTTTTATTAATGAAAATACCAACCAGGTCGAGGGTCCGGTAGCGGCGCTTATCGAAGCGATTAACAAAGAACTTAAGCAGGAAATTCTATTTCAGTTCAACCCGCTGCCGCGCATGTTTGTTGAATTGGAAGCCAAGCGTAGTCACGCCGCTTTCAATATGAGTTACAATGCTGAACGTGCTAAAAAATGGTATTACAGCCTGCCTGTTCATGTCGTCAACTATGGGGTATTCGTTAAGAGAGAAAATAAACTCGACTACAAAACCCGTTCACAGTTAAGTGGTTTGACTATCGCTACGTATGGCCCGACGAATATGTCGAAGAAAGTTGAAAAATTTGTCCGTGAATTACCGGGTAGCAGGATGGTGATCGAAAACTCTTTCGAACATGTTTTCAAAATGCTTGAGGCTAACCGTTTTGATAACAATGGCGTGGTTTATGTACCTGATGTGGTTGGTTTTGATACGATTAAAGAGCTTAATTTGCAAGATGTACGTTATGCAGGGCCTGATATAAAAAATCTTTACTATGTGGTGTTTGTTAAAGAAACGGTGTCAGAATACTATGTCAAAGCCTTCAATCACGTGCTCATGAAATTTCATCGTGATGGTACGATGGCTGCAATTTATGCTAGGTTCAAAGGGGAAATCAGCGCGAATGTACCGGCTTTAGAGGATATGAAAACCGTATCTGGGCAATAGCTGCTTAATTTTCTAGTGATTTTCATCTATAAAGTGCTGATTACAGCCATTCTCTTTGGCATGATAAAGCGCTTTATCCGCTCTTGATATCAAACCGCTAATGCTTTCATCTTCGGCAGTTATTTCAGCGATACCAATAGATACCGTGACAGCAATTTCATTGTGCTCGAAGCTAAAGTGGGTATTGTCGACGGCTTTGATAATGGTTTCTGCCACGCTTGCGGCATTTTTTTGCCGAGGAATTTTCCAGCAGAATTGCAAATTCTTCACCATCAAAGCGGGCAAATACATCACTTTCACGCAGTAAACTTCCAATGAGTCGGGTAAAGTCGATTAATACTTTGTCACTGGCGGCATGGCCGAACTCATCATTAATGTACTTAAAGTGATCAAGATCCAAGGCAAGTAGTGATAGGGGATGTTCATTGCGTAATGCGGTGGCCCGATATTTATCAGCAAAAACAAAAAACTTGCGTCGGTTATAATTAGATGTGAGCGGATCAGTACTGGCATAAAAGCTAGTGTCTTTTTGCTTCGCCAAAAAGGAATTCTATAAGGTAAGTTGGCTATATTCGTGACTAATATAATATTGTTATACCGGTGTGGTTTTAGGCCGGTATCCATGGTTTTGAAACCACAATATATGCAATTGAAATAGACTCCGTTTATACTCTCTCGCTTAGATGACTTTCTTTACCTTACTCCCTTTACCATATTTCTTTTATCTTATTCTTTTTATTTAATAATACAGGCCTTATGATTCATGATTGACTTTGATACGCTCCCAAATGCTAAAGACCCTAAAGCCCTGATAGAGAGTATCGACCATGTCCGGCGTCAGCATGATAGTACCTATTTACTCGATCTTATGAAAAAGATTACAGGTAAAGAGGCGGTTGTGTGGGGGGATGCAGCGATTGGGTTTGGTCGTTATCAATATGCGTATAAAACGGGCCGTACTGGCAAGTGGCCAATTATTTCTTTTACACCAAGTATTCAAAATATCACTATCCATGTGATGACGGGTATAGAGGCTTATCTCCCTTTAGTTGAAAAAATTGGTAATGTTAAACACACTCCAAATGCACTTATTCTGCATAAGTTTTCAGATCTAAACAGGCCTGCCTTGGAACGTTTTGTTCAGCGGGTTATTTTAGATATTGAAAAGAAATACGACTGCGCTTAACTTAGATGTCTGTTTTTTCTTGGTGACAAACCGTACCCTGTTTGCCTCGCGAAAGTTAAAGTATCTCAAAACGTAAACCTTAGTTTCTTAAATGGAGAAAAGAATGATCACCGTACATCACTTGAATAACTCTCGCTCGCAGCGTGTTTTATGGGCTTTGGAAGAACTAGGTGTGCCCTATGAAGTGAAACGGTATGAGCGCGATAGTGTGACGAATCTTGCGCCCGAGAGTTTGAAAAAAGTGCATCCACTTGGTAAGTCACCCGTCATTACCGACGGCGGCTTAAGCATTGCTGAATCGGGGGCGATTATAGAGTACTTGGCGCAAGTCTATGGAAAGGATGGTTTTATACCTGAAATGGGGACAGAAGCGCAGCATCAGTATACCTATTGGATGCATTTTTCCGAGGGGTCATTAATGCCGCAATTACTTTTGAAAATAGTCTTTGATAAAGTCAAGAATAGCCCTATGCCTTTCTTCATAAAACCTATCGCGAAAGGAATTTCTAAAAAGGTGATGGGCGGCTATGTTGACCCGAATATCAAGGTGATGCTTGATTACATTGAAAGCCATTTAAGTGAACATGAATGGTTTGCGGGTGATACGCTGACGGGTGCTGATATTCAAATGAGCTTCCCACTCGAGGCTAGTGTGATGAGTGGTGGTGTAGGTAGTAACTATCCTCATATTCATGCTTATGTCAAAAGGGTGCATGCACGAGCTGCTTATCAAAAGGGTTTGGAAGTAGGTGGCCCTTATGATTATGCCTGAGTTGTACTCATGTTCTTAAAGCTATTTTGATTTAGAAAGTTTTTTTCAAACTCGCTAGCAATGATGGGTTTGCTAAAATAATAACCTTGAACCATGTCGCAGCCATTTTGTTTTAGAAAAGTGAGCTGCTCTATGGTTTCAACGCCTTCAGCAATGACATTCATATGTAGGTTATGGCCAAGTGAAATAATTGCATTCACTATAACGGTATTGTCTGCGTCATCTATGATGTCTCGCACAAATGACTGATCGACTTTTAGCCGGTTAATTGGGAAACGTTTTAAGTAGGCCATCGATGAATAACCAGTACCAAAATCATCAATAGCTAATTGCACACCCATCTCCTTTAATTGTTGTAAAGTTTCGATATTTTCATCGACATTTTCCATGATCGTGCTTTCGGTTAATTCTAGTTCCAGGTGCTGGGGTTTAATGCCGGTATCATCAATGATCCCTTTTATTTCATGAATTAATTGCTGGTTGCTAAATTGCCTTCCAGATAGATTAACCGCCATCTGTAATTCTGGTAAACCGGCTTTATGCCATCGTTGTTGCTGGGTGCAGGCTTCACGTATGACCCAATTGCCAATTTCTTTGATCAGGCCACTGTCTTCAGCGATCGAAATAAAATTATTGGGCGGAATCATTCCTTTCTGAGCATGATGCCACCTAATCAGGGCTTCGCAGCCGAGTATTTCTCCACTATGGATATCTATTTGGGCTTGATAGTGCAAAATAAATTCGTCATTCTCCAGGGCTTTGCGTAGATCACTGAGCAATAACAGGCGTTCATGTGCTTGGGTGTTCATGTCATTGTTAAAAAACTGGAACATGTTGCGACCCGTATCTTTAGCACGATACATAGCGACATCGGCATTTTTAAGTAAGGTGTCTGCATTATCTCCATTTTCAGGAAAGATGCTTATACCCATGCTACAAGTGACGACCAGTTCAGTGCTTTCTAGCAAAATGGGCTTATTCATGACAAACAGAATTTTCTCTGCCACTGAGCCGGCGCTCGGCCCTTGTTCAATATTAGGAAGTAATATCACAAACTCGTCGCCACCTAAGCGGGCAATGGTATCTTCATCCCGTAGTACTATCTTGAGTCTGTTGGCCACGCTTTTAAGGAGTAAATCCCCGACTGAATGGCCTGAGGCGTCGTTAATAACTTTAAAATTATCCAGGTCCAGATACAAAATAGCCATCTTCTTGTCGGCGCGTTTTGCTCTGGCGATAGCATTTTTGAGTTGACCATTGAATGACAGGCGATTGTGTAAACCCGTTAAAATGTCGAAATGTGCTAAATGATGTATTCGGTCATCGGTGGCTTTTCGTTCCGTAATATCATGGAAGATGGAAATATAATGAATAACTTCGTTATTTTTATCTTTTACGGCGGTGACTGTTTGAGAGACTGGAAATATATGGCCTGCTTTACTTTTATTCCAGAGCTCACCTTGCCAACTATGTTTTGTTAACAGTTTTTGCCAGAACTCCGTGAAAAATTCGTCGTCATGCTGATTTGAGTTAAGGATGCGAGGATTTTTACCTATCACTTCACCTGCACTGTAACCCGTTATTTTTGTAAATGCGGGATTAACTCTTAATATTAAGCCGGTTTTATCTGTGATTAAAATAGACTCGATACTGTCTCTAAAAACGCTTTCAGCGAGTTTTAATTCCTTAGTGGCGGAGTCCAGATCATCAGATTGCTGTTCTATCAATAGCTCTAAGTTTAAGCGACTTATTTTTGATTCTTTATTGGCTTTCTTTCTTTCAGTTACGCTGGCAGCCAAGATTAAACTGGTCACCATGGTGACTCCCATAAAGCTTTGTAATAGCAATAAGGATTCATTAGCCGACGCTCTTACAAATGGGCCATAGCCCTGCAGAGTGCCATAAATGGCAAAGCCTGAAACGGTGATGATAAATAAAGTCGAGCCATGTTGTAAGAAATAATAAGCGACTAAAATAGCAAGTGGCAGATAGATAAAGGCCAGAGGATATTGTTCTCGACCCAAAATAGTGTTGCCGCTAAATATAATGCTAAAGAAGAATAAACTTAGAGAAGCAAGCATAATGGCTTGAAGTATTCTTCTGTTTGGCCAGTTTGACTTGAGTGATTTACACCAAGTTAATAGAAACGGTGCGACCACTAGACCGCCGACGACATCCCCTAGCCACCAAGTGGTAAAGAGTAAACTAAAATCGGACCAGATGATAAGCCCCCCCAGCTTGAGGGTTATTACACCGATTAAAGCACTCGAGAGTGATGCAATAAATACGATAGTGGTGAACTTAATCACCTCAATCACACTGTTGAAAGGGTAGGTGTGGGTAAATCTGGTAATCAGATAATAAGCGATTAATGCTTCAAGGGTGTTACCAAAAGCAACAAATAATGATAAGTGAAAAGCTAAACCGGTAGAAAAATTAACCGCTAAGGCGCCTAGAAATATGCTTGGCCATATTCGCCAGCCAAAATGAAGTACTGCGGCAATAGCAATCCCTGTCGGTGGCCACACCGGCGAAGTATTTGCTTGTTCAAATGCTAGGCTTAAGCCAAATTTGGCTGATAGGAAATATACGCCAGATAATAATATCCACGATAGGATGGGTCTTATATATCGGAGCATAAAAAACCTTTGTGATTATGGCGCCTAGTTTATAAGGTACGTCGTTTATAGAGTACAAGTCATCGTGAGTGTTGATGAATTATGCAGCCAAGGTAAAGTGGCAATATAAAGCCACCATTGGTCTGATGTATGTTCTGACTTTTCTGTCGTCATTGAGCGCGATAGTGATGTTTGTTTTTTAGAAAAAACGGCCCTATCACTTTATAAAGATAGTTATAGAATCATGGATAAGCAATTAATGCTTTTGTGCTAAAAGTAGTAATCTGAATACTTGTGTTTTCTATACTCAGGATGATGACAGCCTATTTTAGAACCGATAACCAAAATTGACTTTATAGCCCTTGATATCTGAATCAGTTGAATCCAGATAGGTCAGACCCAAGTTAAAGCTGTCTTCCGCGAGTAAGTCATCATCGGTAATCAAACCCAAGGCGAAACCAAGTTCATAGTAATGCTCGGTATAGAGATCATCGCCACTATATTGGGTGTCAATCAGGATTAATTGAGTCATGGTCGGGACATTAAATAGCAAATAGGGCTTGAGGATAACCAATCCATTTCTATAAACTGTATTTGATACGCCAGGATCGATTTCGTAATCACCTAAGCTCACACTACCAGTTGCATAATGACCCACCATATTACCCAGGTTGAATAGGTAATTTCCTACTATAAAGCGGTATGAACTCAGTAATGAGTAACCATTTATCGCAGCCGCACCGCCTAAATCTTCTGAACCTCCTACGCCATAGCTAACGCCGGGTGTAATGGTCCATGAGCGTGTGAGAGGGTGACTATAGGCAATACCAAAGTCGACGTCGTAACTCTTCGAACCTTCAGTATCTGTTATGCCAAGAGGCATTTTTACTCTGAGTATTTGCAATGGATCTTTGAATTGGTATTGATATTCAAACACGATGGTTTGGGTGCTGACTTTATTATCCCCCATATCAAATTGTGCATAACTCATATCAATTCCAAAAGAGCTGCCTGTGCCTTCTGGCCCTTGACTTGAATGTTCGGCTTGTGACGTGATGTTGTAGTTCGATTCATTTTCAGTCGTACTGTCATGTTCAGAAGTACTGTCACCGAAAGTACTATCATCGTAAGTACTGTCACCGAAAGTATTATTATCGTAAGTACTATCACCTGAAGAACTATCACTAAAATTACTTTCGTTTTCAGACGTTCTTGTAGGGGATATATCTGGTATTGAATCTGTGGGAGTTGAATCTGCTAAAGTTGAACCGAAATTCTTGGCGTTATTGTTTAGTGTGCTATTAGGCATAACAGAATTTAACAGCTCACGCCCGCCTGGTGTACTCATAAACTCCATCGGGCTGATCGACATAGGTTGGGCAAAATCACTATCAACCATCGAAGCCATTAAACTGGCCGGATTTCCCGCCACCGGGTCGACTGGTGATACACGAACCAACTCCTTTTGTATTTGTTGAAGACTAGTGAAATCTGAGCTTTTTAAATAATCAGTTAATAGGTCTGCGCTTTCATTTCTGTCTTGTCCTGGGAACGTTTCGGTAATGTTTAAGCCGGGAATATTCATGAATAGCGTAGGGGAGTTAGCATTGAAGGAAAAAATCATCTCTAAACCACGAAAGTCAACGGTTGCATCGAGAGAGGAGTTATTGGTATAGCTTGGTAGTACATCTACCAGTTCTTGATGGTCTAATTGATCAAAAGCATCTTCGACAGACTTGTAGGTATTTGAAAAAGTATCGGCAGATGTCGTTGGATCAGAAATAAGGAAAATTTCGAATACACCTTTGGACATAGCGGGTTGAGCGAGGAAAAATGTGAGCAATAGGCCTATAAAAATAATTGGCATGCTGAATTTACAAGATGGAGCTGGTGCTATTTGCATGATGAAGCCCTCCATGCGCTATTCTATTCAATATATCGTTTCATATAACGCATATTAAAAGTGAACAGACATCGTGAATGGTAATGTGACCTTCAAGAGGATAACCCCTGCTGTAGGTTAAAAGTATAGTAAGTGAAACTGTAAAATGCGTAAGGGATATTTACATATTCAGTGTCGTGTAAGAATATTTTCTCATATAAAAATAAGTTGTAATGAGTACAAAAAATATACAGCCCAATTATTGTGCTATGTTTATTGAACCACTTGTAAAT
>Ga0209290_1000175_pt1 | contig 59494 bp, 57 predicted proteins | sample EN1Hudsemesocosm_2_FD_184632 | JGI IMG/M metagenome (GOLD analysis project Ga0209290, IMG submission 184632) | Methane-oxidizing microbial communities from mesocosms in the Hudson Canyon - EN10B Hudson Canyon (SPAdes) (version 2) | ecosystem: Environmental > Aquatic > Marine > Cold seeps... | reverse complement strand
GGTTCTGGCGCGAGTCCGATGTTTTCACTAGGTTCTGCACCTGCTAAAAGTTCTGCTCTTGTAATTAAGTGCTCATAATGATCAGAAGGTGCTTGTTTAGAAAAGTTATCTGTTAATTCTGGTAGTTTTTCAATGACTGCATCAAGTAGATCAAATACGTCTAGGTCTAAGCTTAAAGTTGAATCTAAATGTTTATTAAGAAGGTTTTCAACCGGCCAAGCAATATCCGCTATTACTTTGGCTCCTACAAGGCGGCCACTGCCTTTTAGCGTATGGAACGCTCGGCGTAAGTTTTGAAGGGCTTTCTGATCATCAGGGTTGGATCTTAGTTGAGACATTGCAACTTGAATTTCATCCATGACCTCAGAAACTTCTTCTAAGAAAATTTCAAGAATTTCTTCATCAATTAATGCTTCATCAGATTCCTTGACAATGGCATCAGGCGATTCAGTAGCAACATCGGAAATATGGTATTGCGATAAGACTGGAACCTGATTCTGATCTGCATGTTTAGTTGGGAAACCTAATTTGGATACACTTTCTTCTGCAACATTTAAGATTCGCTCATTATCTTGAGCCCCTTCTGATAAACGCTCCATGTAATACTCAATACTGGTAATTGCATCAGCTAAGCGATCCAGCTGCTGCCAGTCGGGTATCGTTTTATCAGTAAGTAGAGATTCACGTATGTAAGTACTGCAAGACTCTAATAAATTAGCTGCTTGAGTAAGAGGAATGATCTGTAGACCGCCCCGAATACTATCTAGCAGGTCAGGCACATCTTCAATTTCAGCATGATCCCATTGAGAAGCAATGAAACTAACGATACTGTTTTTTGCTTGTTCAAGTCCATTTCGGGATTCATAAATTACAGCGTTATGTGCATTTTCGAAATGTTCTGCAGGAACAACAAAACCTTCCTCTTCATCACTTTCAGATGAGGGACGTTTGAGATTGTCATCCTTCAGGCTACTTAGATTGGCTTCGACGTAAAGAAGCGCGCCAGCCATATCCATGAGGTCTTGATCTGAAGCGGATTGTTGGCTCTCAGCTATATCATCAATGCGGGAAATTTGTTCAAGTACAACTTTGCGAGCAACACCTAGACCTAAAACTGCCATGGTGTTCGCAATTTGTGTTAACTGAGGTTTAAGCGCGGTAAGCGTATCGACATTTTTGTCATCACTTCGCACATAAAGGTCAAGTTGATCTTTAACGTAATTGAGTTCTTCGCTTAATATTTCAGCGACAGATGACAAGGTTTCTAAACCGGGTGCCTGAAGCTTTTGTCGTTCTTCATCAACCTCTGCTTCACTGGGTAGAGCTTGGATAAGGTTGAAGTCTTTTTTTAATGTTTCAATGCGAGAACTAGATGCTTTGGTTTTAGCGACATAATAAAGTAGATTCTTCAGAAGATCAGCTGGCAGAGGTTTAGCCAATATAGTTTGGCTTTCATCTATCATTAGCTTGATTTGATGGTCTAAATCTCGTAGCAACTGTTTAGTTGCTGAACTTAAACTGCCTGCATCATCCTCAATAGCATTTAGGTAACCTACGGCAACCCACCAAATTTTACCTATGGGTGTCCCCTGGCAAAATTTCTCTAATCTCGCCAACACTTTGTACAAGTATCCGAAATTTTCATTTAAATCCTGATTTCGTATCACACCTGCGAGAGAAAATTGAAACATCTGTCTCAGTTTTCTTAAGTTGGCAACGACTTGTTCATCTTGCATTCGAAGGTTATGTGCCAAATTAGGCGTCACTTCTGCTGCGGATAAATTAGGGGTGAACAATGATGTATCAGAAAGTAAAGGCTGACCTTGTAGTGCGCGAAGGTCGTTTAATATCGGCAATAGAACAACAGGTAAATCACGCTGACCTTTTTGTATATGCTCAAGATAATTTTCTAACTGAAGTAAAGAATCAATTAGAACTTCTTGGGCTTCCTGAATGCTCGAAACACTGCTTTCAATGATTGCCTGGCAGAGCTTTTCCATTTCCTCCGCTAATAAAGCAGCACCATAGAACTCGACCATTTGCAGCGTGCCATGTACCTGATGTATATAATTCAGGCAGAATGTTATCTGCGTGGTATCATTTTTATCATTGACAAACGCTTCCAACGCTATTTGAGCTTGGGATAATGTCTGTTTTATTTCGCCTTTAACCCAGTCTAAGGCTATGTAGTCATGGTTATTACCCATAACTTCTCCAATCAAGTAATGCGTTGTCTTAAGTTAAGTTGTTATTTATGGCGTTTAAAAGCCAACGTTTGGTTGTTGTCTACTCGCTTAACAAGTGAGTTATTCCAATCAACGATTTCGCCCTGGCCTATGACTAATAAGCCACCAGGAGCTAAGCGCTCAACCAAACAATCCAAAATGGTGTGTTTACGTTCTTTACGAAAATAAATCAGTACATTTTGGCAATAAATTACGTCCATATTTCTTAAAGGACTCTTTTCGATATCAATCATGTTCGCCATTGAGAAACAAACTTTTTGTTTAATCTCATCGCGAACTTTGAATAAGTCTTGATTCAGCTGTTCAAAATATCGAATAATCCAATCGTGATTCATATCAAGTAGCCGCCTTGCTCCGTAGATACCGTCACGGGCCTTGCTTAAAACCGGTAAACTAATGTCTGTAGCGGTAATACCGAAAGCGCGGTCACTTTCTTTTTTTCTTAAAGCTTCACTACAAAGTATTGCAAGAGTGTAGGGTTCTTCACCAGAGCTACAGCCTACGCTCCAAATATTTATCGCTTTTTTCTGGGCCTCTCTTAATGAGTTATTATCTTGTACAATTGAGTCAAGATACTCTTTAAATAAAACCAATGACTCTGGATTACGATAAAACCGTGTTTCCTGCACCATTAAGCGATCTAGTAAAGTATTCCACTCAACAATACCGCTAGGTTTGGCACAAACTTTTGCGTAATACTGGTTAAAATCAGCGCAACCTATTTCGCGCATTCTAATGATTAAATTAGATTGCAACAGAGATCGATGATTGTAAGCTACAAACATGCCTGTTCGGTCTTCCAGTAAGGTTTGCCATTGTAAAAACTGGGCATCGCTTAATACTGAAAAAGGCACCTGTTCCCAACTCATATTTGATTCTTCAGTCTGACGCTAATTTAATGTATCGCTAACAGTAGCTGTTCTAACCGTTGTTTTATCGTTTTTATAAGACCGTTTTTAAAGCGGCCTATATTTTAAATTCTATTCTTCTTACTAGTCACTTAGTTGTCTTAAACACCACTTATTTAGTAGTGTTTAAGGGATATGAGGATCAGTCATATCTGTATTTATATCACTTTCGTCGGCGGGTAGTTTAAAGCCTGAAACCGAACTACGAAGATGGCTAGCCATTTCGGCCAAGTTACCAATCGATTTCGCAGTGGCCGTAGTACCTGAAGATGTCTGAGAGGTAATTTCTTGAATAACATTCATCGTATTTGAAATATGACCAGCAGAAAGTGATTGTTGTCTGGACGCATTTGAAATGTTCTGGATCAAGTCTGCAAGACTCATAGAAACTGTCTCAATTTCTTCCAGTGCTACACCTGCGTCTTGTGCTAGTCGGGCCCCGCGAACAACTTCTGCGGTGGTGTGTTCCATAGAAATAACAGCTTCGTTTGTATCTGTTTGAGTGGTTTTAACCAGAGCTTCAATTTGTTTGGTTGCAGCAGAAGATCGTTCCGCTAGTCTCTGTACTTCATCAGCAACAACAGCGAAGCCTCGCCCAGCGTCCCCAGCCATCGATGCCTGGATTGCAGCGTTCAATGACAAAATGTTGGTTTGGTCTGCGATGTCGTTGATTAAGGATACAATGTCACCGATCTCTTGTGATGACTCACCTAGACGCTTAATACGTTTAGATGTTTCTTGAATCTGTTCTCGTATAGTGTCCATGCCATGAATTGTGTTTTGTACGACTTCAGCACCTTTCTTTGCAATGGTTACAGATCGTTCTGCAACTGCCGTTGATTCAGACGCGTTTGACGAAACTTGATCAATCGAGACAGCCATTTCGTTAACAGCAGCAGATGCTCCTGCAATTTCTTGTGCTTGATGTTCAGAAGAGTCAGCAAGTTGCATCGCTGTGCCCTGTGTTTCTTGAGCGGATGACGCGACTTGTAATGCTGTATCTCGTATTGCTTTAACCAGTCCGCGCATTTGGTCGATCGCAAAGTTAATAGAGTCAGCAATGGCTCCCGTGAAATCTTCGGTTACCGTAGCCTCAGTGGTTAAATCACCATCAGCTAGGTCAGCGAGTTCATCAAGTAAGCGCAGGATCGCATTTTGATTTTGCTCATTCTGTTCTTCGGTCATTTGTAGGCGATTTTGACTTTCTTGGTATAAGAACCAACCGGCATAAATAATAAATATGATGATTAAAGCTAAGATGATGTAAGCTTTATCAGGGCCGAAGAAGCGCTCATCAGATTTGGTTTTGAATTGGGTAGAAAGCGCTGAGGTTTCGCTTAATAGTGCGATTGAATTTTCGAAAATAGAGTTCGCTGCATTTCGAACTTTAAACAGCTCTGGCGAAGTTTCTAGTATTGCTTTAACGTTACTATCAACAAACTCAAATAGCTCAGCAATGGCTTCAAGACCGTAAATGGCATCCTCATCAGTTACCTGGCTGATCTCCATGGCATCATTGCCTTCGAACATGGAGTTCATCACTCGGCCGAATAAGGTTGCATCTTCACCGAAGCGGTTGGCTGCTATGGCTGCATCTTCATCACCAGTCAGTATGTTATTTACGCTTCGTACAATTCGTTCTGCTCGGAGAGACTGGCGCTCTGCAACTGATATCTGATCAGCAGGTGCATCATTCTCAAGCAGTATCATAACCACATCTTCATACTCAATCTGAAGCTGTGGAATAGTCTCATTCAATGTTTCAGCAATTTGATGAAGCGTTAAAACAGTTTCTTTGTTCTCAAGAATTCGGTCAGCGTTGTTCTTTACCGCCTCCCATCGCTTAGTAACTCCTGATTCATCCGGTAGGTTTGATGTCGGTAGGCCTGTCGCGGCATTACCTTTTGCTATTAAATTTAGTTTTCGTTCAAAATCATGACGTGACCGTTCAAGCTGCTCAAAGGCTTCTTCTTTACCTGCAGCGGCTTCCGTCGCATTTTTGGCGACCTCTTGGGATAATACCCTCAGATCACTTGCGTAGCCAGAATATTCAATATCGTACCCGCTGTCGCGTGTAATAAAATAGGATACAACAAAGAGCGAAATCAATAACACGATAAGCGCTATACCCACGACTAAGATCTGTGAGTTGGTGCTCTGGTCTGTGCTAAATTTTCCAGATATGATTTTCATTTACTGGCTCCTGGCCTGTTCGATCTAAAGTATGTGTTTTCAATTTACTTCTTTTACAAATGAGAAAAAGTGCTCATCAAACTGCAACTTCAAGAAATTTATTATTTTCAGTTAAGATAAAGGTATCAAATACATTCCATTTTTTTTCATTTTTCTCGTAAGCTCCTTTTACAAAAGGTTGTATTGTTTTTTTCATTTTTTTCGAGCTTTTTCCCTGAAAGCTATCTGCTGAAAAATACTGCATACCATGAACACTATCGACGACGAAGCCACTCAGAATTTCACCGTGCTCAACTATCAATACACGTCTATCCCGACTGTTCAGTGAGCTATGGTCTAATTCAAAAAATAAGGCAAGATCCATGATTGGCAGTAAGCGTCCACGCACATTTGCCACGCCTAACATCCAGCTCTTTACCCCAGGAATAGTGGTATATTTTGGGAGGTGTAGAATCTCAGAAACCGCCCCCATTGGCGCGACAAAATGTAAGTCCGCTATTGTAAATCCAATGCCGTTCCATAGTTCAATTGCTTCATCTTGAGCAGGTAATCCTGCTGCAAATTTAATGCTACGCTTTGATAATTCGACAAGCGCATTAAACGGGTTAGATGAGGTAGACTTGGGCGTCATGATTGAGGGAATTACCTTAGTTCAGAAGTTCATTGATTGTGGCAGTTAAATTTGCTTCAGAAACTGGTTTGACTAAATAACCTTTAGCGCCTTGGCGAGTACCCCACACTCGATCGGTTTCTTGATCCTTGGTGGTGACAATAATAACTGGAATTTCGGCCGTTTCAGCAGCACGAGTTAGCTGTCTGGTTGCTTGGAAACCATTCAAGCCAGGCATAACGACATCCATGAGGATTAAGTCAGGTTGTTCTGCGCGCGCAACTGCCACGCCATCTGCACCATTATCTGCGGTTATAACTTCATGGTTATTGCTTTCTAAAATGGTTGAAATCTTTCGGATCTCGGTTGGCGAGTCATCCACAATTAAAATACGAGCCATAATTCCTCCTGGCAAAAAAAAACTGATTTATTAAATACGTTTACAAGTAAGTCGCCGATTATAGCAACTCCTTATAGCTACTACGTTAGTTATTCGGCATATGATTGCGAATAGTATTCAATAATTCATCTTTACTAAATGGTTTTGTTAAATATTGGTCAGACCCAACAATTCGTCCTTTGGCTTTATCAAACAGCCCGTCCTTACTTGAAAGCATAATAACCGGCGTTGATTTAAAGGAACTATTATTTTTGATCAAGGCACAAGTCTGATAGCCATCGAGTCGAGGCATCATAATGTCCACAAAAATAATATCCGGGTGGGAGTCCGCTATTTTGGCCAGGGCATCAAAACCATCGGTAGCAGTGATAACCGTGCAACCGACCTTTTTTAGCAGTGTTTCAGCAGTTCGACGAATAGTCTTACTATCGTCTATTACCATAATTTTTAGGTTTTCGAAATTCTCTTCCATTATCTAACAGCCTGGGGCACTTGAAGATTTACTCAGCGTTTCTAATATTTGCTATAAAAAACTTTCTATAAGTTGTCTAAAATAAAACGCGCTACATCACGGTCATTTAGGTGATTATTATTTCACTATAGACCAATATCTTAAAAGTGTTCGTTAATATCAAATCACGATAGTTTTCATAAGCATTTATTATGTATAGTTTTAATAAGAAAATCTAAGAAAGAAATTGATTTATATAAAATGTAATGAAAGTTAAACTAAGATAGTAAAACTAAGACTAGTACATATTTTCTTTTTCGCAGGTTTAAAATGACTATAAAGTTAGGATTTGTGATGGACCCCATAGGGGACATCAATATAACTAAAGATAGCTCTTTTGCTATGATGCTAGCTGCTCAGAAAAAAGGATGGTCCTTATATTATATGGAATTGGCTGACCTTTATATTGACCAAGGGACCGCTAAAGCCAGTAGTAGTAAGGTGAGCGTTGAGCGCAATGATGACAAATGGTTTGAGCTTTCAGGCAAAAAAGACATGCCTCTTTCTGAATTGGACGCCATTATCATGCGAAAAGACCCGCCTGTTGATGCAGAATTTATTTATGCGACACATATTTTAGAGCGCGCAGAATCGGAGGGGGTTTTTGTTGTAAACAAGCCCCAAAGCTTACGAGATTGCAATGAAAAGCTATACGCCACGGCTTTTCCTCAGTGCTGTCCTCCGGTACTTGTTTCGCGTGATCAGGCTCGCTTGAAACAATTTATCTATGATAATGAAGATGTTATTTATAAGCCGCTTGATGGCATGGGAGGGGCATCTATCTTCCGTGTAAAAACTGGAGATAGTAATTTAAGCGTAATTTTGGAAACACTTACAGATCATGGGCAACAACAAATTATGGCCCAAAGATATTTACCGGAAATTAAAGCCGGTGATAAACGTATACTTATTGTTGATGGGCAAGCTATATCACACGCTTTGGCCCGCATACCCAGTCAGGGTGAATTGCGTGGTAACCTTGCTGCAGGTGGTCGTGGTGAAGCATTAGCATTAACCGAACGTGATTTATGGATTGTTGACCAAATAAAAGAGGATCTTCTTAAAAGAGGATTAATATTTGTGGGTATTGATGTGATCGGAGACTATTTAACTGAAATTAATGTCACTAGCCCGACCTGTATTCAGGAACTAGATAAAGCGTGCGGCCTAGATATTGCCGATGATTTAATGACGGCGATTGAAAAACACTTAACAGCAAGAAATAGTTAAAAGTGAAACATAAATAGGGGAAAGCTTTGGCTTTAACGGCGGAATCTGGTGTCAGTGCAATCGATAGATTTAGTTTTACTTTATTTATCGCGATCGCAATGCATGTAATTATTATTACTCAGGAGTTTATACCTGAAGATCCAAAGCCCGCTCCGTATACAATGGAGATTACGCTTTCTCGTTTTGATGATGATGCGAAGCCTGAAAAAGCAGATTTTCTAGCGGATACAAATCAGTTAGGGAGTGGCACATTAGAGGAAAAAGCCAGAGTTACTTCTCCTACCCCTGCTCCCCAGCATAACGTTGTGGAGCAGTTGGCATCATCGCCAGCGTCTCAGAATAAACCGCTTGAATTTAATAAAAAGCCGGTTGTTACGAGTGTCAAGGGGGAACGACTTCGACCCTCTTTATTTGATCGGGTAGTCGAGGCAGAAAAACCGGTTGAGGTACGAGATCGACGATCAATCCTAGAACGTAGTCTTGAAATAGCAGAGCTGGAGGCTGACCTGGATAGGCAGAGGCAGGATTATGCTATGCGTCCGAGAGTGACAAGGCTAACAGCTGCCTCAACAATGAAAGCGGTTGATACTCAATATGTTTCTCATGTGGTAAAAAAAATAGAGAAAACCGGGAACTTGAACTTTCCTGAAGAGGCGGGCAAAAAATTATATGGTACACCTAGAATATCAATTTCTATTTATTCGGATGGCTCAATCAAGGATGTGACCGTGCTTCAAAGCTCAGGTAATTTAGTACTTGATTCAGAAACCAAGGATATTATTCATCGGGCTGCACCGTTTGCGCCGTTTCCTAAGAATGTTCGTAAAGAGCGAGATGTATTAGAATTAATACGCACCTTTTCCTATAACAAGCGTGGAGTGTCTAGTTATTAGTATTTTCACGAGTTTACAAAATCAATTTCTTCTTTCTATGCCGCAAATGTCAGATCCTAATTTTAGTGGGACAATTACCTATATATGCGAGCATAACGAGCATGGTGCTATGGGGATTGTGATTAACCGTCCTGTTCAATTTAGTTTAGGTGAGTTGTTGGAGCAACTTGAAATTAATTTTGATGGGAAAGAACAGGTTATATTTTCAGGCGGCCCTGTACAGCAAGATCGAGGCTTTGTATTGCATACATGTGAACCACATGATGAGAAAATGCAGGAAGGAAATAAGCAGGGTTCACAAGAAGGTAATCAAAATAAAGAGGAATGGGAGTCTACATTGCAAATTTCTCCGAGCATAAAATTGACTACATCAAAGGATATACTCAGAGCGATATCTGATGGCTCTGGGCCAGATAATTTCTTGATTGCATTGGGTTATGCCGGCTGGGGTGAAGGTCAACTAGAACAAGAGCTAGCTGAAAATACCTGGCTTTGCTGCCCGGCAAGTGAACGTATTTTATTTTGCCCTCAAAATGATAAAAAAATGGAGCTGGCTATGGGGAGTTTAGGCTTAGATGCGAGTCAGTTGAATGGTCAGATAGGGCATGCCTAATGACTAAATCATCTAATGGTGAAAATGAAAGTATTACAAACTCAAATAGTAGTACTTTAAATAGTAGTACTTTAAATAGTACAAATGAAAAGCCAAAGACTTATCTTTGTTTTGATTTTGGCTTAAAGCGCTTTGGCGCTGCCACAGGTAATGACTTGCTTAAATCAGGCTCGGAGCTAGCACCGATTCGTGCGAAAGATGGCATACCCGATTGGGATGTGATTGAAAAGCTGGTTCAAGAGTGGCGGCCAGATATGTTTATTGTGGGTTTGCCCTTAAACATGGATGGATCAACAAGCGACATGTCACTTAGAGCAACAAAGTTTGGTAAGCGCTTGAAAGGCAGATTTAATAAACCAGTTGAAATGATGGATGAACGTTTATCCAGTTTTGAAGCGAAGAGTCAGGTACGTGAGCAGAATGCACGGCGTGTAGATTTTGGTGAACACTCGGTTGATGGTGCAGCTGCTTGCCTAATTTTGGAAAGCTGGTTTTCAGAGGGTAGATAGCTAAGCGGATCGTTTACTAAAGATTACTTTAGATTATTGAGTTCGCTATAAATTAAGCTGTTAATGTGCGTTATAAAGGTATAAAAATTGATGAGTATTTTACAGGGTAAGTGCCATGCATGACCAACAATCAGTTGAAGCGTTGCTTCGATCTATGGCGCAGAAGCTAGGGCACTATCTAAAAGATAAGCATATAAGTGACTATGAGTTTGTTGGAATTCGTTCCGGGGGCGTGTGGGTTGCTAGTGCAATTCAAGGCTACCTTAATAATACTCAGGCATTGGGTGAGTTGGATATATCTTTTTATCGTGATGACTTTACCCGTATTGGTTTGAACCCAAAAGTCAGCCCTTCCAGTTTACCCTTTGAAACCACTGATAAGCATATTGTTCTGTTTGATGATGTTTTAATGTCTGGGCGCACAGTACGAGCAGCAATGAATGAGCTTTTTGATTATGGACGACCCGCGAGTATTACGTTGGCAGTTCTCGTTGATATCGGACGACCGGAATTACCGATACATCCCCAAATAGTTGGCGCAAACCTGTCTTTAAATGATGACCAGAGGATTAAACTTGTTGGTCCGGATAATTTACATTTACAAATACAGCAAGCAGAGCAATAAGCTTGTTTTTAGTTGGAAAAAACTTGTTCTTAGTAGGATAGTTACATGCAATCATCCGTACAGTTAACTGAGTCAGGAAGACTTAAACATTTCTTAACGGTATCTGGCTTGAGTAAAGAGCTCTTAACAGAAATATTAGATACCGCCGACTCACTGATTGAAGTCGGAGAGAGGAATATCAAAAAAGTTCCTTTGCTTCGAGGTAAGACAGTGGTCAACCTGTTTTTTGAAGCGAGCACGAGAACCCGCAGTACTTTTGAACTGGCAGCAAAGCGACTGTCTGCTGATGTCTTGAATATTAATATCGACACCTCAGCTGCTTCTAAAGGTGAGTCTTTATCTGATATGTTAAAAAACCTTGAGGCGATGGCGAGTGATATGTTTGTTGTACGGCATGCACAAAGTGGTGCCCCTCATTTTATAGCAGAATCTGTCACGCCAGGTGTAGCTATTGTGAATGCCGGTGATGGCTGGCATGCCCATCCTACTCAAGCTATGTTAGATATGCTCACAATTCGCCAAAACAAAGGTCAGTTTGAAGGCTTAAAAGTGGCCATTATCGGCGATATTCTTCACTCGAGAGTTGCCCGTTCACAGATTAGAGCATTGAATACCCTCGGTGTGGATGAAGTGCGCGTCATTGCCCCTAATACGCTGTTGCCCAAACATGTCGAATCTTTAGGTGTGAGTGTATTTAATGATATTGACAAGGGCTTAAAAGATATTGACGTGATCATTATGTTGCGTTTGCAACGGGAACGAATGCAGGGTGCATTATTACCTAGTGAAGGAGAATATTATCAGCTTTTTGGTTTGACACGTGAGCGCCTGAAACTCGCAAAACCAGATGCGATTGTGATGCATCCTGGCCCGATTAACCGCGGTGTTGAGATTGAATCAGAGGTGGCCGATGGAGAACAGTCGGTTATTTTGGATCAAGTAACGAATGGTATTGCCGTACGAATGGCTGTCATGTCGATGGCGATGAGCGGGCAAACTGAAGAGCAAAATAACGTAAATGAAAATAGAGCGAATGAAAGTGAGGGCATATCTTGAAGATTGAAATTCTTAACGGTAAGCGCTTAGTGAACTCCGCAGACAATGCCCAAAATATGTCTGCTCAGTGGGTCGATTTTGATCGAATCGAAATTCAAGATGGTGTGATTTATTCTATAGATCAGAGTCACCCTGATTTCAAGGCAGACATCAGCTTTGATGGAGCTGGGTGTTACATACTACCGGGTCTTATTGATCTGAATGTATCGCTTCGAGAGCCAGGATATACTGCCAAGGGATCTATTTATTCAGAAACAAAAGCCGCCGCTGCGGGTGGTGTAACAACTCTATGTTGTACGCCTGAAACCAAACCGATTAATGATTCCAAAGCTGTTAGCAAGCTTATTGAGGAGTTGGCCCAAGAGGCGGCTAATTGTGAGGTACTGCCACTGGGTGCATTAACTCAAGGTCTTCAAGGTGAGCAACTTTCTGAATATGCGTCTTTAAAAAATGCCCACTGTATTGCCTTAAGTAACGGTTATCATCCGATTAAAAATCTTGCGATAACCAAGCGCTGTTTTGAGTACGCTAAAACGCATAATTTAAGTGTTTTTATCAATGCCATTGAAGACTCATTGCATAAAGGTGTGATGCATGAAGATGAGATAAGCACGACTATCGGTTTGCAGGGTATACCTGATTTGGCAGAGACTGTTGCTGTCTCTCAGTTAATTAAACTGGCTGAGGCAACGGGTGTGCATTTGCATTTGTCGCAGCTCTCTACAGCGGACGCTGTTGCTCAGGTAAAGGCCGCAAAAGTGAAAGGCCTCAGAATAACAGCGGATGTCGCTATTCAAAATCTTTTATATACGGATGAAAAAGTAGCAAATTTCAGTAGTGTTTTTCATTGCATGCCGCCTCTTCGTTCCGAAGCTGACCGTTTAGCCTTGCTTGAAGGCGTCAAATCCCGAGTAATAACTGCCATCACTAGTGCTCACCAGCCTCATGAAGCTGCAGCTAAACAAATGCCATTTGCAGAAACTGAAGTTGGTATGAGCAGTATTGAGTTCTTATTACCAATGGCTATGAAACTAGAGCTTGAGCATAATTTACCTCTGACTGATTTTATTTTTGCAATGACGCAAGGCGCCGCCCAGGTTTTAAATTTACCCATCCCCCAGGTTGTTGAAGGTCAGAAAGCCAATTTGTGTATTTTTGATCCTGATATATCTTATGTATTGGAGCAGGCGAATATTTTATCTATGGGTAAGAATACGCCCTTAATTGGTCAAACCTTGACAGGTTGCTTAAAAGCAACCATTTTTGAAGGACGTGTTTCATATTCGGTTTAATGATTGCTCATATCTTAAGGTGGGTAAAGTAGAATCGAAATGACTTAAATTGATTAAAGGGAGTGGCATTATGTGGTTTTTTTTATTACTTGGTTTTGCTGGCATTATTTGGATGCTTTGGGTGATAGCCCGAAATACGGGTGAAGCCTTGGATTATCAACAATCAATCCAAAAAGAACTTCAGCAATTGAATCAGCACCTAACTGAGCAAAACCTAAAGCAACAAAAGACTGTTCAACAAAAAGTTGCGCAGCAAGAGATAGTCTCGATTGCAGCTAAAGCATTATCAAGCGAAGCTGTTACTTTAGTAAGTATAAATGAAGCAGACATTGTAGCTTTACAGACCTTGCCAGGTGTAGGTAAAGCGCTGGCACTGAAAATTATTGAAGCCAGGTCTTTTGAGAGTGTTGACGCTTTAACGCGTGTTTCGGGAATAAGTGAAGAGTTTCTAAAAAAGCTGAAACCTTATATTGAGTTATAAATGTTTTACTGAATTAACTTTGTATTTAAGTTGGGAATCCATATATAGGCAATGATCCTATGATAAGGGATTCCCAAGTATCTTTTGACTAACTAGTTAACGGCATCTTTTAAAGACTTTCCGGGTTTGAAGCCAACCGACTTGCTTGCAGGAATTTGAATGCTTGCGCCTGTTTGTGGGTTCTTTCCGGTTCGTGCACTTCTTTCACGTCGTGAGAAGGTGCCGAAACCTATTAAGGTAACTGGATCGTTTTTACACATCGCGTTGGTGATTTCGTCTGTAAGAATATTGAGGATCTCTCCTGCTTTTTCCTTAGTTACATCTGCTTTTACAGCAATTGCAGCCGCTAGTTCTGGTTTTTTCATGCATCAGGCCCTTCTAAATGTATTTTTAATGTTTGCGTCTATAAAGTACGTATATAAAGATAGTTCAGATCAGAGCCCTTGCCATAAACTTGCAGAAAAAAGTATCAATAACAAAAAAATAATTGTGAACTTTATTGATAGCTTGTGGTTTCTACGTCCAAGTAAACCCAATCCGGGTATAATTTGTGCGTTAATGTTAATCTTTGTGCCACTGATCTCACAAAATTAGCTGTAAGTCGTAGATAATTCAGCAATATGGATAAGTATCTGATCGTTTTTAGGAGTTTATGGTGAAGCTTAATCACTACCGCACATATTTAAAGTGGATTGCCCTCTCATTGTTATTGTCGACTTTCTTGGGAGGCTGTAAAGCAATCAACCAATTTTTGGTCAAGCCAATGATCAAACCCACAGGTGATGCGATGACGCTATTGGCTGAAGCGCATATTGTCCCGCAGTTACTTACCTCGGATGATTTGGAGGCCGGTTGTACGGGGGCAGAGGCGCTGGGTGGTTTGATCTCATCTTTAGGCCGTATCACAGAAGAGGCTTGGGAACTTCAAGTGTTGCTGGGTCTAGGGGCTGGAGGTTGCGAAGAAGCAAGAGCCTTTGAACAAGAGTTAGCATATTTGCGTTATATTCGTGCCCAAGAGCCTGATATGGCTCAAGACTCACTGATAGCGCAGAAGAATCACCATGTAAAAGCAGCGAAACGTTATTATAAAGGTTGGGAAGCACTTATTGAGTTTAATAAGGGCAATGAAATTGGTGGAGAATGCCCTGACCTAGAACAGGAATTTGATCAAATAGTTTGGCTAGCGGGTTTGATAAATGGCTTACTGGCTTTGAATAACGATATTCTGTCAGGTATCGGAACGGGCGTACCTAAAAATATTGCGGCTCAATCGGAGCGTGGCGCGGGCTGTTTGGATAATAAAACCTGGTTTGGCGTGCCTTTAGCCTTGAAAGCGGCAGTTTGGAGTCTATTACCGGGGGCATTGCCAGAGGGTGAGAATGCATGGGAACGCTTAGAGCAGTCTGATGCTATTGGGGAGCAGGCTCATGTTAGATTACCGCACGTATTTCATGTTATCGCAGCTTATTCAAAGGGCGATATGGAGCGTGTTAGGACGGTCATTAAACGTCATGCAGAACAAGTGGCCGAGCATAAACCTAACGCTCAGTATAGACTCCTAGATGCAGCGGCGACTGAAGCGCTGACACGTATATCTGATAAGATGTGGACAGAAGCTGTTGGACATCGAACACCCGTGGGACAACTAGGTTCTTTTTGGGACGAAAATGCTGCGGATGATATTGAAACAGTTGAGCTGGATGACTTATTTTAATTAATGTGACCTAGTTCTCTTAAAGTGGCTTGAATCACGGGGATTTACCCATTTTTGGGAAAAAGAAACTCAAACCCTAACTAGTCTATGAATGCAAAGTGCCGGTATAATCTACCGGCATTTTTTTGAACAAAAAAAAACCAATTCATCTTTTTTGGGGGGGAAGGAAATCCGTGGCTTCTACTACATTTAATGGTCGTTCTACTGCTGAGTGGCTTTCATCACTGCCTGCTTGCATTTTGTTATTACTGGTTGTCATCTTTAGTACCAGTAGTGATATTCATAATCAAATACTTCAGGTGGGAGAGCACTATTGGCCTGGATATTACAAATTAAGAGTTGATCCTGTTCCTCCAGCTTGTGATCCAAACGTCAACATAGAACAGAAGTTGCAAGAGCGCCTTTCTCAAAGCCAGGAAGATGATGGTTTTGGCCTGGACTTATTCGATGCAGAGCCTGTTGATCCGGACTTAATTCGAACCTCCATTGAAAATGCACGTTTGGACTGTATAACAAAGTTTACGTCCTACGACGATATTATGGGGCGTATTACACCAGGAGTGCAGACATTCCGCGCTGTTGAATTATTTGTTTCAGAAGCGATAGGTGTAGGCCTGGTTTCCCAGAAATTCATACTTGTGATCTTGATATTGCTTTGCGCTATGACGGCGACTCTGAAGCGACATCATATTGCGATGCGACCTGTACTTTCCAGAATGGATCATTATGTAGCTGGTTCCGCACAGGTGATTGCAAACGGTGTTCTATTAACCTCATCCATAGCCTTTCAAAGCTTAGCCCATTCAGATGGTACCAAGCTGGCACCAGAAGTCGCTATGCTACATAACGTCTGGGTTTTTGGCCTTGGCGCGCTGTTAATTGTTAGTGTTTATAATTTAATCAAAATACCAGAGCACCTTAAGCCGGGCGGCGGTATTGGGCATGCAGGTTTGGCTATTCCCCTATACTGTACTATGGCTATGTTGACAGGCGTATTCTTTTTCTCAGCGGGTCATACAGCAGGCATCGGTATCTATCTTGATAAATTGTTAGATTTGGCTGACATGTTCCTGAATGTAGGTTTGTATGTTTGGGTCGGGATGTTATTGAAGCAAACTCGTTTTGCTTCGTTGGTGCTTGCTCTATTCAAGCCCTGGAAAATGCCTCCAGAAATGCTGGGTTTCTTTGTTGTGGTTCTAGCGGCTATTCCTACTGCTTATACTGGTGGTTCAGGTGTTTTTGTTATCGCTGCGGGTGCAGTGATTTATCATGAAATACGTGCATCAGGCGCGCGTCGTAATCTTGCTTTAGCCGCAACGGCCATGTCAGGTAGTATGGGTGTGGTGCTGCGTCCATGCTTACTTGTTGTTGTAATTGCATTTATGAACCGAGAAGTAACAACGGATCAGTTATTTGGTTGGGGTGTCTGGGTTTTTGCTCTAAGTGCACTTATGTTCTTTACATTTATTATGCTTCTGAATCGACAGAGCAAATTACAGTTGGCATCTATTTCTGATGCGGCTCCTGAAATGTTACGTCAGGTTCGCCCTTTGATCCCGTACATTATTGGTATGGCGGGTGTCGTGTTATTTTATCGCTATGCAATCAATGTTCAGCTTGATGAGTTCTCAGCTGCACGAATCCTACCGGTTATGATGTTGGCCATTTTGGTTTATGAGCATTTTGCCAAGAAAGAAGTCGTGAGTGATGACGGCCTTACGACTGAAGCGCATCCGGGTATTGAAAGTAGTATTCGTACAGCAACGAATCAGACGACTGCAGAAATTGGCGCACTATTATTACTTGTTGCTTGTAGTATTTGTATGGGCGGCATGATTGAGCGTAGCGGCGTGGTTGAGTTATTCCCAAGTGACTTCGATAGTATTTGGGGTGCCATGGGGCTGATTGTTTGTACACTTGTGGTGATGGGCATGATCATGGAAGCCTTTGGTGCGGTTATCTTGGTGAGTCAGACAATAGCGGGTATTGCTTATGCCGCGGGTATTGATCCGATTCACTTCTGGATGGTGACCTTAGTGGCATTCGAATTAGGTTATTTAAGTCCGCCAGTTGCCTTGAACCACTTATTGGCTCGTCAGGTAGTGGGAGAAGAGGAAGTTCTGAAAGCTGATGCAGAAGTTGCAAATGGAACTTTCTATCAGCGACATGAACGGGTATTGTTGCCAATGATTACCATGGGCTCAGTATTATTGCTCGTAGCCTTCGGCCCATTGCTAGTCGCTTATTAATTTCTAGCGCTTAATTAAAAAATCCCCGTCAAAAACGGGGATTTTTTTTGCCTGTAAAAGGCTCTAAACTTGAGAAAGCTACTTGTTTAGCGCGTATCTTGTATTAAGTGATGACAAAATATTCAGCAGTAAAATCCAGCTCATCTTCAGAAATTATTGCTTCCAGTGGCGCTGGTTCTGACTTTTTCTGATTAAAGTCATTCTTGAAATCCAGATATGCGGAAACATTAATGACCAAGTCGCCTCTCTCTTCCTGAATAAGAATTGCTTCACTCGAAATCGCCTTTTGCAGGGCTTTCTTTTGGTTGTTGGTCATCGATAGTTCTTGAATACTCATAATTCTCCTGGGAATTGCACAATGCTAATAAGGTATACTGCGATTTAAATGGAAGAAGTTGATTATAAGCCCAGATAGTTCAGAAACCTAATCTCACGCTGTATAGCATATTTATCCATAAATTCGAGTCATCAATAAGGTTACATAAATGCTTAATACCAAGCTCTACAAGAAAGTTCATAGCTTAGCCGAACAGCTCCTTAAAGCTGCTCAAAAAGAAGATGTGAGTACCTTTGATAATTTATATAAAGAGTTAAGCGTGCTGTGCCTTGAAAATGAAGGCAGTGAAAAAAATCATCCGGTGCAATGGGAAACGTTAGCAGACTTTACTGAAGACTCTGATGAAGCATTGCTGATCTATAAAAAGGCTTTAGCTTTAGCGGAAGCAACATCTGCCCATGATTATATTGCCTCAATTAACTATGCCATGGCGATGATGTTAAAAGAATGTGGCGAAAATGAGCAAGCTTTGCAAGCCGTACAGCAGGCAAATAAGCAAGTCGATAAAATCGGAGATAGTACCTTACAGCAAGAAATTACTGATTTATTAGCCAACCTTCAATAAACCGAGCACTTCTAGTATGCCCTCCACTTTGAAATATTTATCGGCCTATTCATCTGAGTTGACTACTCAAGTGCAAACTATGATCGATAAAAATCGTTTGGCTGATTTTCTACGTTCGAAATACCCAAAGCCGCATGATATTTGTAATGACAAGGCTTTGCGTGAATATGTGATGGCACTGAAAAATCGTTTTTTGAAAAAATCACAACCGCTGAGCCAGATACAGTACGATAATAAAATTCACGTAGTGAATAATGCACTGGGTTTGCATAGTTATGCCACACGGGTGCACGGTGGCAAGTTAAAGAGTAAGAATGGCATTCGTATCAGCTCAGTTTTTAAGCTAGCTCCAGTGGAGTTCTTAAACATGATCGTGGTGCATGAGTTAGCTCATTTAAAAGAAAAAGATCACAATAAGGCCTTCTACCAGCTTTGTTTGCATATGCAGCCTGAATACCATCAGCTCGAATTTGATATGCGCGTATATCTGACCCAACTGGAATTACTAGGCGATATTTACACTTAAACGGCTAACGGATCACGTACTTTATTTGCTACTATGCAGCCAACTTTTTAGGGGATACAATTTTGTTTAATGAACTTGATGATAGCTTGATACAGGCAATTACCGAAGCTGGTTTTGAAAGCCCAACTGAAGTTCAGGAAGCAACGCTTGAACCTGCCTTAGATGGCGACGATCTTTTTGTCAGCGCCGAAACGGGTAGCGGTAAAACTGCGGCCTATTTGTTGCCTACATTTGATCAGCTGATGACCGAAGAGGCCGGAGAAATTCTAGGTTTGGTATTGGTGCCGACTCGTGAATTAGCTCAACAGGTCCTAAAACAAGCCAAGCAATTAGCACGTTTTACACCTATCAAGCTTGGTCATATCGGTGGTGGTACGGATATTCATAAGCAAACCGATATTATCAAGAATCCCCCCCACTTTTTAGTTGCAACCCCAGGTCGTTTATCAGAATTGCTTGCTCGTGGTTTATTAGATTTAAGCTTTGTTGAAATTTTGATTCTAGACGAGGCAGACCGTCTTTTAGATATGGGCTTCAGTGATGAAATTTTGATGATCGCCGAGCATTGTCAACGACGTCGTCAAACCCAGTTATTCTCTGCAACATTGGCGAATAAAGCTTTAAGGGGTTTAGCTGATCAGTTACTGACTGAACCTAATGTGATTGAACTCAATCAAACCAGCGATACGCATGCATCAATTGAGCAGCAGGTTATCTTTGCTGATGACAAAGCGCATAAGTTTCAGCTGTTGTGTTGGTTGCTTAAGAATGAGCCCTATCGACATTGCTTGATTTTCTGTAATTCTAAAGATCAAGTTGATCAGCTCTATCGTGTCATGCAACAGCAGGAAATAAGTGCCGGTATACTTCATGGTGACCGTGATCAGAAACAACGTAATCTGGTGATGAGTAAACTGCGTCGTGACGAGCTCAAAGTCTTGGTGGCGACGGATATAGCCGCACGTGGCCTTGATATCGAAGGTATGGATTTAGTCATTAACTTCGAAATGCCACGTCGTGGTGAATTGTATGTTCATCGAATTGGCCGTACAGGTCGTGCGGGTGAAAAGGGCATCGCAATCACCCTTATCTCGGCGCCTGAATTTAACTTGATGGCAGGTATTGAACGCTTTCTTAAGCAAAGCTTTAGACGTCGTAAAATCAAACAACTGATTGGAGATTATAAAGGGCCTAAAAAGCTTAAAGCATCAGGTAAGGCAGCAGGCTCTAAAAAGAAAAAAAATAAGAAGAAAGAAGAGAAAAGCGGTGGTAAGAAAAAATCTGCCAAGAAAAAAACCAGCAAGTGAAAGATCTTAGATAAAGGAATGGATAAGTGATTAGTAAAGGACGTATTTCAGCACTTGGTTTCGCATTACTATTGGGCGTTTGTGGCTCTGGCTCTGATTTCATAGAACCATAGATCTCCTGTAGGAACTATGCAAGTGAGTATGTTGCTGATAATGGAATTACAATTACTTGTGACTTTGATGAAGTACAGAGCACATTGTCTTGTAGTAATGATGCTGGAACTAATGAAACAACTGTTTATGAATCAACGGCTTATTTCCCTTCATGTGCCTGAATATTACCGCGCACGATTGGCATGGAACCCGAAGTAAAACCTTCACTAGAGCCATCAATCACCTCTAAGTAAAACTCATCTGCAGGAATGCCTTTTTCACATTGTCCGTTCCAGGGTTGCCGTAATCTACCAATCGAATAGAACAGGTATTAGAACTACGGTCATTATCTGCTAGTAAAGTTCTCACCATACAAGGGGTAATGAATTCGACGCCAACACCACCTTGACTGTCACTAACCAGAGTAAGCATATCTATATTACCATTTACTTTAATGCTTAATGGGCTATCACCTTTACTCGCTTTACCTTTGTTTTTTGTACGGTACTGAACATGGGCAACTATGCCGGTTGGCTGGTTTGAACATTAAAGCCGAAGTTACTATCGCTTTTAGCCTTACCTGCCATCGCACCGCCGCCAGTCATCTTAACAAACTCCATTTGTGATGGAGCGGGTGTCAGATCGCATGTATAGCCTACGCCATCGTTATCAAAATCTTCTTGAAGTGAGTTGAAGGGGTGAAGACAGTTATCATTGCCATCTGCAATACCGTCATCATCAATATCTGCAATCGCCATCTTGATATGAAGTGTCTGCCCTGCTGTAACCGTTGCTTGAACTTTGGTCAATTTCTTAACATAGATGTATAACTTTTCATATGTTGTCGTTTTTTTATTGAAGCGTAATCTGGATAGGTTGCGAGAAGTCCCCCTGAATATCTGTAGCCTCAACTGTAGCGATCTTGAAGTAATAGCTGCCTGGAAGTAGATTGATGGTTGTCATTAGAGTCTCGGCATTCGTCACACTCAAAGATTGATCAAGCCCAGCTAATGATGCCCCGTAAATTATTTCATAGCCCTGAATTTCGGAGGGAAGCAAGGGTGAACCGTCAACGCGTAAATCTGGCATTTCCCATGTTAGCGTCACTGCTACAGGAGTCTCAATGGGTGCAGTTATGACTGAAATATAGGCGGCATTAGAGCGTAGCATACTACTGTCGTTACTCACGATTACTTCGTAACTAGCTTGATCTTCTAAGTTAGCATTACTAATAGTCAGATATGCTGTATTGACGTTAGAAAGCGGTATGCCATTTTTTAGCCATTGATAAGTCAATAAATCTTCACTGGATGCACTGACAAAAAGTGTGACAGACTCATTTTCGTTAACGCTCACGTCCTGTGGTTGTTGAAGAAGTATAATCGGGACAATATTTGGAATGATATTCAGACTGGCAGATTGTGACCGTAGATTTCCAACGCTATTTGTTACAACGACATCATAAGTACCCGCATCGTCGATGTTTGTTGAATTAATAGTATAAGAGGCTGTATATGCTCCCTCGATAGCAAGCGCGTTTTTACGCCATTGGTATGAGATAAAGCCTCCGCCAGAAGCCGTAACAGAAAAGGAGGCGGCATTGCCCTCATTAATATCAACATCAACAGGTTGTTGTAAAATAGCAAGCGCTTCAATTGCTTCGAGCACCGCAATATCAGCAAAATCTGATTCGACCAGATTTATGTTATTTGAGACTATCGCTCGATAAGTACCTGCATCAGAGAGTGACAAGGGACTCAGATTCAAACGCTTCGATGTTTCATTGACTAAAATTGAGCCGCCTTTCTGCCACTGATAAACTAAAGGGCCATCACCTTCTGCGCTTACTTCCAGATAAATATCATCACCTTCAGTTGCGACCACAGATTGAGGCTGAGAGACAATTAAAACAGCTTTCGGTGCAGGAGAAACAGATATTAAGGCAGAAAGTGACTCTTTACTTTCACTCGCCGTACTGACCCTGACTGAGTATTCACCAGCAGCCTCAAGAACAATATTAGTAAAGTCCAAAGTAGAAGTGATTTCATGTTCAATCTCAGCTCCCCCCTTTAGCCATTGATAGCTGATGGCCTCAGAGCTATTAGCGATAACCGTCAACTGAACATTATCACCCTCTATTGCAGTAGTTGAAGCGGGATGATCAGAAATAACCAAGGGCGTAACGGTTAACTTGGAGTACTGAATAAATGTTTCTTCTTCCAACGCAGCTAAAGTGTTTGAGCTCTGTGTTGAAAGGCCGCTATTAGCTAAGAATTGGGCAAGTTGACTGGCTGTTAGTAGCAGATCACTCATCGGAAGTGTTGCCAAGTTATCCCAATCTGGGTTCTCAATATAAGGCATAAAAGAGGCTGAAATTAAGCCTAATTTGAGCTCTTGTGATTTTAATTTCCGAACCTCCGAGAGAGCGGTTAAATCAGCAGGTGTGAGTTCCAGCGCTCTGTCTGCGAACTCAAATTTAGCTTCAATAAAGCGCTTTGCAGTACTTATATTTTCAGGACTAAAGCCTCCCGAGAGTGTTTGGGTATACTGTGTAGCCAGGTGAGTAAGCGGGCTAATAGGTGCATGGTTTATCTTCCCCGCTTTTGATTTCACAACATTTGATAAGGTAAAACCTGTCGCAAGAGTAAATGCATCCCCAAAGTCAGCCATAGCGCCTGTACTTGATAAACAACCGGTATCAAGGTCGCACAGCATTTGGCTATTTTCATCTGTTACGACTTCAAGATAGTAATAGAAGTCTTTTTTTCCTTTAGAAGGTTTTACTTGATAATAGCCACTACTATTTGTTCTCGTGGTGATGGGCGTTGCGTTAGTGTCAATACGATAGGAGCCCTGATCATTAATAATAGGGTAAACCTTGATGACAGCATTACTAATAACACCTTTAACAACCCTGCCTGCAAATGATGATTCTTCCTGAAGATCGGTGTTTTCTTGATTATTATCAGGCTCCGATGCTTCAGGGCTAGCGCCTTGGTTTTGTTCATGGGCCTGTTCACCGCTACTACTGCCGCAAGCGGTCAGTACAAAACAGATGAGAATACTTAGTAATACTTTGTAAATAGAAGAAAAAATGTTTGATTTAATCATTTAATGTCTTGAATGTAGCCGTTCATACAGTGATTCGATGAGGTGCCTGATTTTAGATGGTGTACATCATAGAAGTATAAGCGACAAGTTTCATGTCAGTATGATTACCATTGATTTATACAAACCCTGCCAAAAGTAATGAGCCACACTATTTTAAATTTAATTTGTTATAGTGGCTTCAATTTCTTAGCTTAGAATATCATTCTTACATATATGCAAAGCCCAGCTGATTCCTTTATCGTCCCTGTTTGCCATGAACAGATTGAAATTCTATATCAAGATGAGCACATACTCTTAATCAATAAGCCTACCCGACTTCTCAGCTTGTCGGGAAAGCATCCGCTTAATAAAGACTCGGTACATTTTCGCTTAGTACAAGACTTTCCCACAGCGACGCTGGCGCATCGCCTCGATTTTGGTACTTCAGGTATTATGCTGGTGGCCTTGAATAAAGGCGTGAACGGTATTCTCACCAAGCAATTTCAGTCACGTAGTTTAAGCAAAACCTATACAGCGATACTTCATGGGCATTTGAAACAGGATGAAGGCTGCATTGATTTTCCAATCGCCAAAGACCGCGATAACTTCCCCTTGCAAAAAATTTGTTATCAAGACGGGAAGCCTGCTCAGTCTCATTATCATGTGCTTGAGCGTTATGTTGAGCCTTTAAGTTCACGCGTTCTGTTTACGCCTGTGTCAGGGCGTACGCATCAACTTCGAATTCATAGCCAAGAAATCACTCATCCTATTCTAGGTTGTGATCTATATGCGACAGATGAAGTTTGTAATTTGGCTGAGCGTTTGATGTTGCACGCGACCAGCCTTGAATTCGACCACCCCGTAACGGGGGAAAGAATTAGCGGGCAATGTCCTTGTCCGTTTTGATTTCGCTGGTTTAAATGTTGCCAGTTTTAATGCTGAAAATGAGTGCTTTCAGACTAGTTTGCTATGATAACTGTCATAAAAATTACTGATTCGATAGAATTCATTCTTTTATTTATAAAGCGCGCCATCGTAGCGTTTTTATCTAACAACTGTGTAAGGGAAATGTAGTGGCTCAAAAATATTACGTCGTTTGGAAAGGCAGAGAAACCGGGATATTCACCGACTGGAGCACCTGTAAAAAGCACATTGATCACTTTCCAGGGGCGCGCTATAAATCTTTCAAAACCTTATCAGACGCCGAAGCGGCATTCAAAGGTGGTTCATCTTCATCTAAAGTAGGCAGTGGCACGAAAGGTTCGCCAGTAAAAAAGAAAGCAGGCATAAAAACTTATACTGCTAACGATATCGCTGATATGGCAGTAGATACTAAAATATATACCGATGGTGGATGTGAACCTAACCCTGGAGAAGCAGGTTCTGGCGTAGCCGTTTATCGCGACGACGCAATAGATGAGCTTTGGTACGGTTTGTATAACCCAAAAGGCACGAACAATACGGCTGAATTGAATGCACTCCATCAAGCAATGATGATGGCGAAAGATGAAATTGCGCAACAATTAAGTGTCGTTATCTTTTGTGATTCAAAGTACTCCATTCAATGCGTTACTCAATGGGCTGCGGGCTGGGAAAAGAAAGGCTGGAAAAAGGCGGGTGGTGAAATCAAAAACCTTGAGTTGATTCAGGAAATGTTTGCTTTATATCAAACTATAAAAGGCAAAGTTCAAGTGTTACATGTGAATGGGCACGTCGGAGTTGAAGGTAATGAGCTAGCCGATCGGATGTCAATTTTAGCGATTGAATCGGGTGATAGCGACTTTACCCGATATCGAGAAAAAATTGATGTTGCCGCTATCTTAACTACAAGGGCAGGATAAACCCCACACCCGACTGTTGGAAATAAACACACCCAAGTCTTAGTTATGCTAAATTCTCGCAACAAAATATTCCCTTTAAGTGATTAATTTATAAGCAATAAACTCTGCATATGATGGAGTTATCATTTGCAGAAATCTGTACAGTTATTAATGTGTAATCCTTCATTAAATGGGTAAACTCCCGCAGTCCTAAAACTTTTCTAGCAAATGTCTTCGAAAGGGCGTCACAACATGGAAGTTTGTGTGATTCGATTCTGAATCTGTTTTCTCTACTCCCTAAAAACTAATTTCCAGGCAAATGGATGTGCCATGATGAAACGATTGTTTTCTAGTTCTTGTACTTTAATAAACTGTATTCATAACGTACGTATTTCAATAAGTATTACTTCAAAAACCTATACCTTAACAAAATGTTCATTGAGACCGAGTATCCCAAAGACCTTGTCTTTTGTTGTGTTTTTGCTGCTACTTGGCTGTGGCAGCTCAAACGATGAGCTGCGGTCTGCTGCGAATACAGGCTCAGTTGTGGGTACAGAGATTAGCGGTCAAGCCATGAAGGGCGTAATAAAAAATGCGCTGGTTCAGGCCTATCAACTCAGCCCAGATGAACACGGGCGTATTGTTTCAAAATACCCTTTTGGAGGGGCTGTTCGAACTGATGTTGCAGGTCGCTATCGTTTACGTTTACCTGGCCCCGTTTATCAAGGTTTATTAGTGATAAAAGTGAGTGCAGACAATGAGACGAAAATGAGCTGTGATGTTCCTCAAGGTTGTTTGGTTCAGAAAGATCAGGCTCCTATTCTATTCGGGCAGGACTTTTCCTTAGATACTGATTTTGAACTATCTGGTTCATTGATAGCGCTCAGTACTGACTCCGTTAACAAGGTTAATATCACGCCTTTAAGCCATTTAGCAATTGCACGGGCAGAAGGGCTCGATGGCGGTCTAACTCTGGAAAACATTCAATCAAGTTATGCTTATATTGAGCAAACAATGGGGCTTGAAACCGAAGCGCTTCAAAGGCCCTTGTATGATTTAACCCAGCTTGATGAACTTAAACACATCACGAAGACAGAGCTGAAGACGGCTGTTATGTCAGCTTCTTTTCTCGCTTTACTGAGCTCTCCTGATTGGTTAAGCATTAGTGAACTTATAAATCATGCGGCACAACAAATCGGGGCTAAAAGTGCAATCACATTAACAAATATGGGCGCTTTTCCTGAACTTGCTTTAGATGACTTATATTATCAGGCAGGTGAGCTGACACAGGGCCTACTAAGTCGGGTGCATAGTCAGACATATAAAACCAACTTAACAGACATACTCAACGAGGTGGTGGCCTCTTATGATCTGGCAACCCAGGTAGCAGAAGTCATTGACCCTGTACTCATTACGCAACAGCCGGAATCAATCAGAGTTAATGACGATGAACAAGTAGAACTTAAAGTGTATGCGATGGGGGGGGGCAAACTAAGTTACCAATGGCGTAAAGATGGAACATCAATAAGCGGAGCAACACAAAGTAGCTACAAAATTAGTCATGCAAGCAAAATACATGAAGGTTCATATGATGTTCTTGTATCAAATGATATTGGCACAGTTATCTCTTTGAGTGCCTTGCTAAGCGTCAGTAATAGTGGCGGAATTATGCTTGAAGATACTTTGCAAGCAGTAGAAGTAGAAACGGTAGAAGCAGTAGACGCAGTAGACGCAGTAGACGCAGTAGACGCAGTAGAACCCAGCAATAAACCGCTTTATAAGCTGCCGACTCCAACAGATGACGTGTTTGAAATATTTGAAGACATGGCAACCAGAATGGATGTACTAGAAAATGACACAGATATTGATGGTGAAATTTTAATCATTTCTGATGCGCAGATAATTGAAGGTAATGGGCATGTTTCGGTCACGCAGGCTGACGTGAATGGAGCGCTTGGGAATCAACTTCTGGTGTTCACACCAGCGGCGAATATGACCGGAATGGCCTTGATTCGTTATACCGTTAAGGATGAATTAGGTGTCTCGGCAACTGCTGATGTAATGGTTCAGATCATTCCGGTCAATGACGCCCCTATAGCTGTAGATGATGCAATTACGACCGTTGAGGATACTACCGTTAGCATAGATGTTTTAGCAAATGATATTGATGTAGACGGTGATAGCTTGACGATCTCGAGTGCTACAGGCTTGAATGGTGTAGTTACAATCAAGCCTGATAACTCTCTCAGTTATGAGCCGTTACTTGACTTTCATGGTGTGACAACGCTGACTTACATTATCATGGATGGACGTGCAGGAATTTCGACCGGCTCTGTGACCGTTACTGTGCAGTCGAGGAATGATCCGCCGCTCGCAGTAGACGACCTAGTGCTAGCTTATGAAGATACGGCGATTATGATTGATGTTTTGGCAAACGATACTGATCCTGATGCAGATGATCTGATGATTACGCACCTGGTTGCATCGTCAGGCTTTGCTAGTGTCCAGTCTGGTAATATGGTGCACTATCAGCCAGAAGAAAATTTTAATGGCGACGCCAGCATAAGGTATACGGTGAGCGATCAACGAGGTGGAAGTACACAGGCTAAGGTTAAACTCAGCATACAGTCTGCTAATGACGCACCTGTTGCAGTGAACGATGAGGTTACGACCAATGAAGATATACCCGTCATTATTTATGTTTTAGACAATGATACTGATATAGATAATGATGTGCTTTCTTTAGACAGTGTCAGTGTGATAAGTGGCAGTGGCAAGGTGGCGATTAGTGAAAGTAAACGAATTACATATGTCCCGGAGAGTGACTTTAATGGCAGTGCCAGTATCGCTTATTCAATCAGTGACGAGGCAGGGAGGAGTTCATCTGCGATTATTTCTGTACGGGTTAATCCTGTGAATGACTTACCCACCCTTATAGATACGATCGCTGAAACTGAGCAAGGAGTGGCAATACCTCTTAATGTACTTGCCAATGCGTCGGATGTAGATGGTGATGTATTGAAAATCATGTCTGCCACGGCAGAAAAAGGCGAAGTATCTTTTAATGAAAGCGGCACCATTATCTACGCACCTCAACCCGATTTCAGTGGTTTAGATGTTGTTAGTTACAGTATTTCTGATGAGCATGGTGGGCAGGTCAGTGCTGAGATTGCAATTAATGTACTTGCTGAAAATAAGTTATATTCACTTGAATTAAATTGGGACATGCCAAAAAATAGAGATGATGAAAGCGAGCTGGGTGTTGATGAAATTAAAGGTTATAAGCTTGCTTATGGCAACGCGGCCAACGATCTCAGCGCTAGTATTTTTATTGAAGGCGCTTATAGCCTCAGCTACAAAATGAAAGAATTAGAGAAAGGGGCTTATTACTTCGAGATTGCCACGCTTGATACAGATGAGTTATTAAGTGCATACTCAGAACAAATTATGGTCCACCTCCCATAATAATTAAGAAATCATTGCTTAGGGGCCGTTAAGGTTGATGCGTAGCTATGGTTTAATAGTAGCTAGGGCCTATAGATAACAAGGGCTAATGAGAGTGTATGGCTTATGACTAAATATCTAACTTCTTGCCAATATATTAACTGGCAGCAGCCTGATGTATTGGCCAAAGCTCAAGCACTCAGTAAAGGTCTAAGCTCTCAGTTAGAAATCGCCCAAGCCTGTTTTGAGTTTGTCCGTGATGAAATAAAGCACAGTTGGGATTATCAGTTAAATCCGGTGACCTGCATTGCTTCTGATGTTTTAAAGTATGGCACGGGTTACTGCTATGCCAAAAGTCATTTATTGGCAGCTTTGTTACGGGCAAATAACATCCCAGCAGGTCTGTGTTATCAGCGTTTAACCATTAGTGATGAACAGCCAGCGTATTGTTTACATGGTCTAAATGCCGTATATCTAGAAGGTTTTTCTTGGTATCGTATCGATGCCCGAGGTAACAAAACCGGAGTTGATGCACAATTCACGCCACCGCAGGAACAACTTGCATTTCCAATTACTTTGTCAGGAGAATGCGATATAACAGGCATATGGCCTGCACCCTTAGGAGTTATTATTGACGCTCTAAATCCTAAACTAAGTGTTATAGAAGTAGCTGAAAATTTGCCTGATATTGAAATCCTCACTTAAAAAAGAATAGAAGCTTGTTATGTCGACCACCAATGTTACCTGCTCCAAATGCCATGCCACTAACCGTCTACCCAGTGATCGGCTGAAGGATAAACCTAAGTGCGGAAAATGTAAGGGGCCGGTATTTAATGCTAAACCGATAGATTTAAGTGCAAGTAATGTCGCAGCCGTATTGAATCATAACCAACTACCTGTTTTAGTGGATTGCTGGGCACCCTGGTGTGGCCCTTGTAAAACCTTTGCCCCGGTTTTTGAGCAAGCAACGAAAGATTTAGAGCCAAGCTTACGTTTTGCAAAACTCAATACGCAAGCCCAACAGCAAATCGCAGGCCGATGGCGTATTCAATCAATACCTACTCTTATCTTGTTTAGAAATGGTAAAGAGAACGCCCGTTTGTCAGGTGCCGTACCCTTAGGTCAATTAAAAAAATGGTTGAAGCAACAGGGTATATAAACTAGGGGGCATGCCTTATTCATAGGGTGCGCCGTGCGCACCGAAAGACATGACAAAAGGTTGGCGATATCTCCAAGAAAAACTTACCAGCCACTGATCACTAATTTACCAATCATATTCCCTGCTTCAACTTTTTCGTGGGCTAAACGCAGGTTTTCAGCATTGATCGGGCTGAGAGTTTCTTTTAAAGTTGGTTTGAATACGCCTTCATCAAGTAAGCGCGCGACTTCATTGAGTATATGGTGTTGCTCAATCATATCCTCTGTTTGAAATTTTGCACGCGTGAACATAAATTCCCAGACAAAGGTAGCCGATTTAGCTTTCAACTTTTGCAATTCCAGTGGCTTGGTATTATCGACGATACTGCAAATTTTTCCTTGCGGCTTAATCACTTCAACCATGGTATCAAAATGCATATCGGTATTGTTGCAGCAAAGAATGTAATCACAGTCACTGATGCCTAAGTCCATCAATTGCGTGGGCATTTCATGATAGTGATTGATTACATGATCAGCGCCTAATTCTTCACACCAAGCTAATGATTCAGCTGTTGAAGCCGTAGCAATAACCTTTAAGCCGGCAAGTTGAGAGGCTATTTGAATGGCTATTGAACCTACACCACCCGCGCCACCAATAATTAATATGCTTTTGTTGGATTGTACTTGGGTGGGTGAAGTGAACGAACCATCTAAACTAATACCCAGTCTATCAATTAAAGCTTCCCAAGCAGTTAATGCAGTGAGCGGAACCGCAGCAGACTGCTCGATACTCAAGGAACTTGGCGCGCGTCCGACAATACGTTCATCGATCAGTTGGAATTCAGCATTAGAGCCACTGCGGGTAATATCACCCGCGTAGAAGACTTTATCACCCTCTTGAAACAAGCTCACACCTTCGCCAACAGAGACAACGGTGCCACAGGCATCCCAACCAAGTATTTTGGGCGTCTCCTCAACTTGAGGTTTTGGGGCGCGGATTTTAGTATCAACAGGGTTGACGCTAATGGCATCGACTTTTACTAGTAAGTCCCGGTTGATTGGGTGGGGCATTTCCAGTTCAATATCAACCAAGCTTTCTGGATTGTTGATAGGTAAGTATTTTGTCAGGGCAATCGCTTTCATTATGTTTCTCTAAAAATAGGGGTTAGAAAAGAGCGTTCAAGGTATGTCACTCAATAATCTAGTAAGTTATCTAAACTCATATCATAAGCGGGTGCAAAAACTTTTAAGAAATAGTCGACTTCTGGGCTACTCATTTCTTTGAGTCGTTCGCTTATGTCCTTTTCAGCTTGTTCAAATTCTTTATTACCAGCCCTTAGTTCGGCGCGACATTTTAACAAGGCCGATAAACGATCGGCGGCCTTGAGCAAGGTTTGATAAATCTCGGGCAGATCTTCTTCAATTAATACGGATGCAAAATCATCCTGCATAGCGTCAGGAATTAATGCTAACAACTCATGCTGGGCTTTACGCTCAACACCTTTATAGGCTGCTTTCATTGCATGTGAATGATATTTGACGGGAGTGGGCATATCTCCAGTAATGACTTCGGAAGCATCATGATAGATGGCCACAGTGGTCAGCTTGTAGGCGTCAACAGAGCGTCCCTGTTCAGGATCAATTATCTTATTGTGAATCACGGCTAGCGCGTGCGCAATAGTCGCGACTTCCCAAGAGTGAACAGCCACATCTTCATGGATCGCATTACGCATTAAGCTCCAACGTTTAATCCAGCGCAGCCGACTAATATAGGCAAAAAAATGGCTTGTTATAGGCCCAGTATTATTTCTCATAGACATGGTATTAGTTTACCGAAATCGTAAAGTTTGATTTTACCCAGGAAGGGGCTTGAGGGTCTTTTACCTGCATGGCCTTAGCGTCAGGTTCTCCAATAACTTGAGGCCCTAAGATAAATATTCTTTCTTTTGGAATGCCTCCTTGCTCAATGATGGTTTGAGCCATCGCTTGTGCCCTGTCTTTGGCCAAGAGAGTTAAGTCAACTTGGCCGTCTAAAGACTGATCAGCAATACCTCTAATTTCTAGGATCAGGTTTGGACGATCATTGAGTGCTTTAGCCAGTTTGAGAATTTTTGCATGCTGCTCTGTATCTATCTTAGCTTGCCCTGCTGCGAAATCTACAGATGAGATATCATCATCACCCTCTACTAAAGCCCCTAAAATTGAAAAAGGGCTCGTGACGGCTTTGGTGATGATATTCGTGAACGCAGTGAGCATGACGCTGCCGATGCTGAAACTGGGATCATCTAGATCGCCAGAGATAGGTAAGTCAATATCAATTTCTCCATCTAGATTTTTCATGATGCCAATCGCAAACGGTAAGGGCAAGCTGGTTGCATCAGGGCTATCGACGGAATCGCCGAACTCAAATTGATCGATGAAAATATGGTTGTTCGCATTCAGATTCTTGTTATTAATTAGATAGTTAAGATCTAAATCAAGTTTGCCTTTATCTATTAAATAACCCGCATATTTACCAGAATATGGGCTCGCAGTATTCAAGTTAATGTTACTGACTTTGATGTTTAAGTCGGTGTAGGGTTTTTGGCTCAAAGGGTTGAGGGTGCCACGGACAAAGAGTTTACCGTAGGTTTCCAAATTACCTTGAATATCAACTTTAGACCGGGTTTCAAGGTCAGAAGATAAATGTTTGATGGTGCCCCTTACTTGATCAAAATAAGTGTTGAAGGTCGGGTTTTGTGAGGCGTCGGTGAACTCGAATCGACCTGCTTCAATAGCAACTTTTTTAATGTTGATGTGGGGTGCGCCGGTCTCGACAGTGTCTTCGGTGCCTTTTACTTCTGGACTATCAGCTTCAGTGCTTTCAATTTCTGGGCTATCACTTATGGCTTCTTCAGTATTTTCATTTGCTGTACTGAGGGTCGCTAAATTCATCTGACCTTCTTTTGATATAAAGACTTCACCATAGGGTTTGATGAGTTTGATCGTGCCAATTTCGATTTCCTGAGTGTCTTTAAACTGTATGTCGATCGGACTGATCGAAAAGTGCTCGATACCGCTAAGAGGTTTAGTCAGTAGCGTATCCCTGATGGCAAGCTGGTCTAAAGAAAAGTCAGATATAATCTGCCCTTGTAACGACTCATTCATGGCTAATTGATATTGGCTATTTAAGCTGGCGGTGCCACTATCGAGCGAGATATTGGCACTTTCACTTAGGTAGTTTTGAAGCCAGTGAAGGGGGAATTTCTGGATTGATAACTTACCTTCAATATTGAACGGTGTGGGGCTTAGCTCACCAGAAAGCGAGTGCTGGCCTTCATCTGTATTAAATGCAAATTGATAAGGGAAAGCTTGGCTTAAATCGTCACTGAGCCGCCCGAGTATGATGCTCAGGTCAGTCAGATGTAAATCGGCCGGGGTTTTCAAGGATTGATCCTGCCAGTTGATCGCCCCTGAATTGATTTTGATGCCACTTATATCCCACTTAAAGTCTTGGGCTTTTTTATTTTCAGATATGGCTGAGGTATTGTCTGTTGGCTCTTGCGCAAATTCTACTTCAGAACTTGGCGCTAGATTCGTATCATCTGCCTGCCCTTTCATATTTTCATTAGCGTTTAAGGGGCGTAATAAATTTACTTCGCTATTCGGGTAGCGTAAGGCCGATATGATTGGCTCATTCAGCGTGATCTGCCCGAGTGAAAGAGCAAGCTGATTCAAGTCAAAGCTAATGGGGCTAATATTGAGCGATGCTAATTCAAGTAAATTATCACTCTCAGCGTTTTCAGCTACTTTAAGCTGTGTTACTGAGAATGAAGTTTGATCAATGACGAGTTGTGTCGCGTCATCTATGATGGCAGTATCATATTGTCCTTCAAGAGAAATAAGCGCTTGGTTTAACCAGTAAGGTGAGTTGCCTTTGACATAATGCCAAAAGCTGTCTGAACGAATGTTTTTCAATGTCAAATGCCCTTTCGTTGAGAAAGGGGCGATGCCTATTTGGCCTTTCCAGTTGATCTCTTGACCCTGACCTAATGAAATCGCTAAGGTGTAGTCTCCACCTTTATTATGGTGAGTTGAGAAGTTTGCTAAGGCGAGATTGAGAGGCGCAATGGCAGCGCTGTACTCTTCATCTGCAGTCTGATCAAGAAAATTTATTTCACCTGCCTTAATCGAAATCAAAGCAAAAAACAAAGCAAGTGCATCGCTCTCTTCTTCTATTATTGTTTCAGGGCTCGCTTCATCAGTATTGCTGGTAAAGTCACGCTGAAAATTGGTACTGCCCGATTTGTCGATAGTGACATTCACTATCGGGTGTTCAAGCGAAATCTCGTCGAATGACAGGGTACCGGTGAGCGAGCTAAGTAGATCAAAATCGATATAAAACCGATCAAAATCGACTACGGATTTACCTTCAACATCTTTAAAGTGTGCTTGTTCAATCTCAAGCGATAAAGCATAAGGGTTGAATACTGTATTTTCGATCTTTACTTCCCACTGAGCGGTGTCTTTGAGTACACTGCTTAATTGGCTCTCAATGATAGCAGGCACGCCAAACCAACCAAATAGACTGTAAGCCAAGAAAATAATTATCAGCCAGAATCGTTTTGTGCGGAAGTTGAGCAAAGTCGTTAAAGCAGTGTTTGACACAGTAATATCCTCAGGAAAACGAGAAGCAGAGAGCGTTATTATAGGGTAAGACCGCCAGTAGTAAATATTAGTGATCAATAAAGGACAGGCATGGAAGAGAATAAACTTAAATCTAATAAACGGTGTGGCTGGTGTGGTGATGATGCTTTGTATCAGCACTATCATGATTATGTATGGGGTCGACCACGTCATGATAGTCAGGATTTATTTGCCAAACTTTGTTTGGATGGCCAGCAAGCTGGTTTGAGTTGGATCACCATTCTTAGAAAAGAGAAATCTTATTACGCCGCGTATGACGATTTTGACCCTGAGAAAATCATTCACTATGATCAGGCCAAAATTGACAGTTTGCTACAAGACGCAGGTGTTGTACGTAATAAACTTAAAGTGAATTCAATTATTAAAAACGCCAAAGGTTATTTGGCAATAGAAGCCGAAATGGGGTCCTTCTCGGATTATATCTGGTCTTTTGTGGGTGGAAAGGTGATACAGAATAACTGGGAAACAATGGCGGAGATACCGGTATTAACCGCGGAATCTGAGGCTATGTCAAAAGCACTTAAGAAAAGAGGCTTTACCTTTGTCGGGCCGACCATCTGTTATGCCTATATGCAAGCTGTGGGTATGGTGAATGACCACCTGAGAACGTGCCCGCAATTTGAGCAGTGCCGTTAATGTTATGGTTTGTATCGTTTAAATTCCAATGGGGTAGAGATGGAAAAAAATTACAGTGTTATTCTGAATTCTTTCATCAGGCGAACTGACAATACCCATGCACTAAATCCTTATATCAGCTACAGGCGCTCAGCTGAGTCGGAAAGGTCGTTCACCCAATGGTTGCTTGAGGTAAACCGGCAACAATCACTAGAGTTGATTCGCTTAATTACTCAGTCGAAGCATTAAAGTTGGTATTGGCTGGGGAAGAAACTAGATGAACAAAAGCAGAGCTACAGTTTTGATGAATTACTCCGTTTAGCGAAGCGTCAGCCCTCAATCACGGTTAATGACTGATTGTACCTTGGCGGAAGCCCGCAAAGTGATCGATCTATTGGAATGGGCATGAATGTATTTCATATTTAGGCTGGCTTGATTATGTGATTGGGTCGTTACTAATTTCACCGCACCTCTTTTATCATTATTAAAATTAAAATTAAAATTAAAATAAAAATAAAAGAGAGAGAATGATGAGTGAAACGCAGTATCAGAAATGTTTGTCTTGGTGTGTTGACCACGGTTTAGAGCTGGACGCTAGAATTGAGCGCAAAAAAGTAAATGGTCTATATGGTATGTATGCCACAGAGGATATACCAAAAGACACGATTCTTGTCAGTTTCCCAATAGATCAATCAATTCCTAGAGGCTCAGATAGCGATTATCCAGAAGAAATTAGTGAAGACCTCAAAATAATGTATACCGCCGCGATAGAGCTAAGCAAGGGTGAAGATTCCGAACACTTTGGCTGTATTGCTATGTTTGAAACGCTGGAAGAGCTTCAAACTCATTCTATTTATTTTTTCAATGATGCCGAACTTCAATGGATTCAGAAATTAAACCCAATAGTCTTTCGCATGGCTTTGGAGCAACGTCAAAGAGTAGATAGGATGAAAGAAAGCCTCAAAGAACTGGCTCCTCAATTAGAAGAAGACATTATTCTTCAAGCCATCCTGAATTTCTTCAGTCGCGTTTGGGGCGGTAATCTTGGCTTTCTTCCGGTACTGGATTTATTCAATCATTCTGATAGAAAAGGTAATATCTTAATTAAACTGGACCATGACACTAAGTCCGGGCATAAAGCACGCGTTGCCTATGCAAAAGGGGAACAAATTTATGTCTCTTATTCTCGTAAAGATATGGCTTTTTTTGCTTTAAATTATGACTACTTTGACTCTGAAGGTCCTCATTTTATTGATTACGCGAAACGCGTTATTCAAACTGTTCGCAGCGAGCTTAAATTAAACACACTGAAAGTGATTGCTCAGGAATATGGTGGCCAATTTTTTCAAGTGAATGGGGTTCCGCATTTTAAGCTTGGCGCCAAAAATCTATTTCTTCTAGAAAACGCACCCAGTTATAATCTACTGGATTACTTTAGGAAAATAGTACTTATTGAAGCGACTTTGACTAAGCAAGAGATCGTAGAGCAAACCATTTATGAAAGATTCCTGTCGGTCATAGACCCCTTTATTATGGCGATTCAGGTCGAAAAATTTGATATAAAGGATATACCAGAGAAGGTACATCGTTTTTATTATATGTCGAAAAAAGAACGTGAAATGTTATTGAGTAGTCGAAGTTGGGTGTTTGATAATATTACGATGTAAGTATTAAGTGACGAGTCTTATAAGATGTGCTTTTTTGGCATTTATATCGTAGTTTGGAATTAGAGCTCTGATACATACGGGAAACGTAAATTGCGCATCTTGAATGTATGTGACGACTACTGTATGTGACGGCTAATGTATGTAACGACAAAGGTACCGGGCTTAATAGCGTAATAGGTAGAAATGGAAAAAAAGCACAGTGTTATTCTGAATTCTTTCATCAGGCGAACTGACAATACTCATGCGCTAAAAATCCTGATCTCCTCTACAGGTGCTAAGCTGAGTCGGAAAGGTCGGTCACGTCACTGGTTGCTTGAAGTGAACCGGCAGCAATCTATAGAGCTGATTAGCTTAATTTCCCAGTCCAAGCATGAAAGTTGGTATTGGCTGGTGAAGAAATTAGACGAGCAAAAGCATAACTACAGTTTTGATGAACTGCTCAGTTTAGCGAAGAGCCAGTCCTCACTCACGGTTACACAGTTGATGTTGATGTCTGATTGTACTTTGGCGGAAGCCCGTAAAGTGATAGATCTCTTAGAATGGCAATAAGATACTGTAGAAAACCGCCTCAATAAGATAAGGCGGTTTATTTCTGTTTGGCTGTTTTGATATGACTCAGACTGCTTTCTAAGGCACTTAAATTGCTAACCCTTCTGATGTACCATCCAAACTGCCGCTTCAACCCGTGAGTTCAGTTCAAGCTTCTTCAATACATGTTTAACATGCACTTTCACTGTACCGTCAGATATATCCAGTTCACGGGCAATGAGCTTATTACTCATGCCTTTGGCAATCAGTTTCAGGATTTCATGTTCCCGGCTGGTGAGCTTAGCAAGTACATTGGACTTTTTATCGTTGCCGCCACGAATCGCTCCGGCAAGTACATGTGTTAACTTTTCACTGATGACCATTTTTCCTAGTGCAGCTTCTTTAAGCTTTTCAAGAATCTGCTCGGGATCCATATCTTTTAGCAAATAACCGTCAGCACCATAGGTAATTGCACACACCACATCCTCATCATTATCGGATACTGTGAGCATGATAATGCGTGAGGTGACCTCTGCATTGCGCATGGCGCGGAGTGTTTCTAAACCATCCATATCTTGCATGTTTAAGTCGAGCACAATCAGGTCTGGCTCATGTTCTTTAGCAAGTTCAAGTGCAGTGCGACCATCGCCTGCCTCACCTATGACTTCAAGTTCATCTTCGAATTCAATTAATTGGGTGAGCCCTTTTCTTAATAAAGGATGGTCATCAACTAATAATATAGTAGCGGGCGTTTGGCTCATTATTTTCCTTCAACTCAATTTTGTCATGCTGTTATTAATATAAGAAGGTCTAACTATTTACATAAGTAGCCCTAACTATTCACACAAGTAGGCCTAACTCTCGCTTACTAAAGTGCTTTTAGCAAGAACATCGAATAACTAAATTGATTTGTATCATGTTTTTTTCGCTTTATATTACAAGGGAATGTGTTTTTTCTAGACGGTCTATACCTATTTTGGTGGAGGTATTAAAGGATGTTTATATAAGGAACTTAGATAGTATGCGCCTTAAGGGTAGGCCTACCTAATTCAGGGTAGTTGAGGGTGTGAGCTTTGTGACCAAATATCTACTCCATAGAGTTGATTGTGATTGTTTTTCGTTCTCAGCATGATGAAGGTGAATTTGTATTACTTTATTAATTGGGAGATATTCTATGACGGATATTCAAAAATGGGATCCGGAGGACGAGCAGTTCTGGGAATCCACTGGCAAAAAAGTAGCCAATCGTAATTTGTGGATTTCTATCCCCAGTTTACTTTGTGGTTTCGCAGTTTGGTTATATTGGGGCATTATCACGGTTCAGATGCTGAACTTGGGCTTCCCTTATGCTAAGTCTGAATTATTCTCACTGATGGCGATTGCGGGTCTGACCGGTGCGACGCTTCGAATACCCAGTAGCTTCTTCGTCCGACCATTTGGTGGACGTAATGTTATCTTCTTTACGACTGCCCTATTAATGTTACCTGCCATTGGTACAGGTATCGCCTTACAAGATAAAGAAACGCCACTTTGGGTTTTCCAGTGTTTGGCACTGCTTTCAGGTTTTGGTGGCGGTAACTTCGCTTCTTCCATGTCAAATATCAACTTCTTCTTCCCTAAGAAGCAGCAAGGTTTAGCTTTAGGTTTGAACGCCGGCCTAGGTAACTTTGGTGTGACTACCATGCAAATCTTGGTACCACTGTTCATGACCTTTGGTTTGTTTGGTGGCGATGCCATGATTCTGCAAAACACCTCGGGCACCTTAATTGGTAAAATCCCAGCGGGCACAGAGTCTTATATTCATAACGCAGGTTTCTTGTGGTTAATATTCTTGGTGCCTTTAGCTTTTGCCAGCTGGTTTGGCATGAACAACTTACGTGCGCCGCATGTATCACCTGAAATCCCTGGCCCGGCTGGTTCATTTGCAGGCATGGGCGGTATGTTACTGGTTGCGTTTGGAACAGCTGTTCTTGGTTTATGGTTGTTGTTACCAGAGAAAGTAAACGGTTCTGGTTTTGGGGTTCCAAAAGAAATCGTATTGCTGATCGTTATTACCTTAACAGTACTACTGTTAAAAAGAATTCCTGGATCAATTGGCCAGACACTTGACCGCCAGTATAAGATTTTTGGCAACAAGCATACTTGGGCAATGAGTGTTATTTACACCATGACTTTTGGTTCATTCATCGGTTTCGCTGCTTCTTTTCCGCTGTCTATTAAGGTTATCTTTGGTTACCAGCATGTGATGGTCGACGGTGTGATGAATCATGACATTGTTAATCCAAATGGCCCGAGTGCATTGATGTATGCCTGGATGGGACCTTTCATTGGTGCCTTAATTCGCCCAGTGGGTGGTTGGATTGCCGATAAGGTTGGTGGCGCGCTAGTCACTCAGGTTTGTGCGGCAGTGATGGTTGCAGCAGCAGTAGGCGTAGCTTATTACATGCAGTTAGCTTATCAGTCAGCTTCACCTGAAGAGTTCTTCGTATCATTCTTTGTATTGTTCTTAGTGTTATTTGCAGCAACAGGTATTGCGAATGGTTCAACTTTCCGTACCATTTCAATGGTATTCAATAAAGAGCAAGCGGGCCCAGTATTGGGTTGGACTTCAGCAGTGGCAGCATACGGCGCCTTCTACATTCCTAAAGTATTAGGTGAGCAGATTAAAGCGACTACGCCAGAGTACGCACTATATGGCTTCGCAGTATTCTACGCAGTATGCCTAGTGATCAACTGGTGGTTTTACCTACGTAAAGGTGGTGAGCACTATAATCCATAAGCGCCGTACCATAAGTACAGTTCTTAAGATTAAGTGAACATTTAGACTTTTAAACCCGCTAGTTTATAACTAGCGGGTTTTTTCATTTCAGAACGTTTATATTAGAAACACAACAGAACACAAAGCTTAAGGATGAGCATGATGTTACGATTTTATTTTTCTTTCAGAATTTTTATCAGAGTCTTAATTCTCTTGCCTACTTTGGCTAAGAGCCAAGCTCCCCCCGAGATACAGCTAGCCAATATCTACCACTCAGAAATTAAGCTTGAAGCTTACTGGCTCAGCGAAAAGCTTGATGGTGTGCGGGCATATTGGAATGGTGAAAAACTTATTTCAAAGCAGGGGCTGGTTTATCAAGCCCCTGTCTGGTTTACAGAAAACTTTCCTGACTTTCCTTTAGATGGTGAATTATGGATAGCGCGCAATCGTTTTGACGTGCTTTCCGGAATTGTCAGAAAGCGACAACCGATCGATGAGGAGTGGCAAAGGGTCACTTATCAAATATTTGATTTACCCAAGCATAAAGGCGTATTTGATGTGCGCCTGACATTCTTGCAAGATTACTTTAAAGCGAATGATCGACCTGCATGGTTAAAGCTTATAAAGCAAACGAAAGTTGCAAACCATCAAACCTTAATGACCTTGCTCGATGAAGTCGTAGCTCAAGGGGCAGAAGGCTTAATGCTTCATTTGGGTCGTGCTTACTATCACAATAAACGTAATGATGACTTGCTAAAGGTAAAGCGATACTTTGATGCCGAAGCCAAAGTGATCAGGCATATTCCTGGAAAAGGGAAATATCAAACAATGCTGGGTTCAATGTGGGTTAAAGCCCTTAATAAAGAACAAAAGGGTAAGCTATTTAAATTAGGTACCGGCTTCAGTGATGAGCAGAGACGACATCCGCCGTCTGTTGGTTCAGTTATTACGTATAAATACTTCGGGCTCACCAGCAAAGGCCTGCCCCGATTCGGCAGTTTTATGCGGGTGAGGGATCATTATTAAGCCTTTCTTAGTGGAGTGCCTCGGAGTGCCGAAGGTAAAATACCTTTTTCTTTTTGTACTGCTTTAAGACAATAGCCTTAATACCGAACTTTTGTTGCTATTGGCTTGAGCTTGCATCGCTATTTGAACCTGATCTTGTATTTGGCGTGCTGCAAGATCAGAAATTGTTTTAGCAAAGTCGGTATCACTAATCCGGCTTTTTGCTTCGGCGCTATTAATACGTGATGTTGCTAAATTATCAATACTGTTCTCAATGCGCTTACTGGAGGCGCCGAGTTCCGTGGCTCTGCTGATGGTCAGTTCTGAAGCTTCAGAGAGTACGCTGATAGCTGCGACAGCGCTGTCTTGCCGGCTAATGTTAATCTCACTGAAGCCGAGTGAGTCGAACTCTGTTAATAAGTCTTTGCCTGATATAGAAATGCTTGAGTCTGCACTATCTAGTTGAATTTTGAAGGCGTCATCAGAAGAAAGTAAGGGCTTACCATTAAAGTTGGTTTTCTCAAGAATGCTGTTAGATTCTTCTATTAATTGAGAGGCTTCTTTCTGCAGTGCTTGTCTGTCTTGATCGTTTAATGCGCCATTTGCAGATTGAATACTTAGTTCCTGAATACGGCCAATATTTTTGCTTAGACTGTTCAGTGCACCATCTGCCACCTGTATTGACGAGATTGCATCACCGGAGTTTCTTATCGCAGCGTCAACGCCATCTAGTTTGGTGCTCAGTCGCTCAGAAATAGCTAAGCCAGCAGCATCATCTCTCGCACTATTTATTCTGCTTCCTGAGCTAAGACGCTCAGACAGAATATCACTGGTGTTCCGGCTGCTGCTATTACTTGCCAAATTTGAAGGGTTATTAATGGATATCGACATATGGCCACCACTTTTCATCACGCATTATTAGTATAATGATATCGAATGATGTAGATGTGGTCAGTTATTAAACAGTAACGCTTGGTAAGCGTTTACTTCAGGTTTCTATTTTCGGCTTCTACGTCAGCGTCAGCCTTCTTTTCGGGCGATATAATGGTGACGAATAGCTTCATTAAATGCTTCAACTAGCTTGGGATTGAACTGTACCCCACTTTCACCGTTGATTAGACTCATCGCACTGAAAAGTGATTTTTTATGGCTTCTATCAACGCGTTTATTGGTGACAGCATAAAAGGTATCGGCTAGGGCCAGTATCATTGCGCCGGGATGTATATCATCTTGCTGTAAGCCTTGAGGGTAGCCACAACCATCATATTTCTCATGGTGTTGATAAACAATGTCAGCAGCTTCGGACCAACCTTCAATCTTACGCAAGAGCTGCGTACCCATGTCGACATGATTTCTAATAGTTTTGAATTCGTCTGCACTAAGTTTGCTGGGCTTATTGAGAATGTCAGATGATACTAATGACATACCAAAATCATGTAAATAAACGGCAGCAGTGAGTTGTTCTGTATCAACAGGCGAGCCTAATTCATTATTCGTGGCCAAACATAAGTCCAATACGGTTTGCGTACGGCCACTTTTGTAAATACTTAACTCGTCTAACTGCAAGGATAAGCGACGGAAAAAAACGAGATCATCATTCGATTCGGTATTATCTGTTTGATCAGAGCCTGAAGCATCGCCGGTGTCAGGGTGTGAGCCAACCAGAATATCCATCGCTGTGTTGATCGCTTTTGCATCTTGCCCTGTTGCGCATTTATAGACATCCTGAATGACCTTAAACATGGTGACTTGTGGTTCCCCAGCGACTTCACCGTTAGCCACTAAACCTCGAATCATTTCATTGACACGCAGTACAATCGCCATGAAAAATTCGCCATAAAATGCTGTATAGGATTTTACCCCTTGTCGCATATCTGACACAATTTCTTCAAGGGCATGAATGGTTTCAACCAAGGGGTCAAGAAAGACCATTCGGCAGTTACCCTTTAAGGAATGAACGTCACGAAATAAACGGTGGATAAGCTCAGGGTCTTCAGAGTTATCGAGCAAATTAATGCAGGCTTCTATTTGTTCGACATTTTCTTGAAGGCATTCTAAGAAATCTTGCGTGATTTCATTATCGAGCTCAGTAAACTGAGGACAGGTAGTCACTTTCATAAGTTCAATCCAGGGTATTCATTAATTACCTGTCTAAAGTGTAGACCATGGTATTTATTAAGGAAATGCTAATTGAAACTCAGACTTAAACGCTTTTGTAGTGCTTATTTAAAGACCAAACCATTCTTTATTATAATCCAAACCACTCTTGATTATAGTCCAAACCACTGGGGCTTTAATAATAGTGTGATGAGTACACTGACCTGAATGGCAATAAAAGGCAGCACGCCTCGGTAAATATCGCTTGTTTGAATACTGGGTGGAGAAACACCTTTGAGATAAAACAAGCTAAAACCGAATGGAGGGGTCAGGAAGCTTGTCTGCAAATTCATTGCGATCAATATCGCAAACCAAAGCATGCTAATGCCCAGGGTTTCTGCGATTGGGGCCAGTACAGGAATAATAATAAAGGAGATTTCAACAAAGTCGATGAAGAAACCCAAAATAAGAATAACCAACATGGTAAGAACCAGAAAACCCCATTTTTCACCCGGTAGCTGAAGTAACCACTCTTCAAGAATTATATCGCCTCCGGAATAACTGAAGGTCATCGAAAAGGCTGTTGCGCCGATTAATATGGCAAAGACCATGGCCGTTACAGTGATGGTTTCCTGAGCGCTTTCCCAAATCATTTTGGGTTTAAACTGGCCGTAGGCGATGGCAAGAAGTACCGCGCCGACGCCCCCCAAGGCAGAACTTTCAGTGGGTGTTGCAATGCCAGCAAAGATCGAGCCCAAGACCACAAACATTAAAGCCAGTGGTGGGAGAATAGCAATTAAAGCCTTTCTTATCTGCACACTTTTGGCTTCATCAGATAAGGGCATGGCGGGGGCTTTTGACGGGTCACGTGCCGCCACGAAGAGTATATAGCCAATATAAAGCGCGATTAGTAATATGCCGGGTGCGACGGCCGCTCTGAATAAATCACCCACAGGCAAGCCCAGTACATCCCCTAAAATGATTAAAATGATCGAGGGCGGGATAATCTGTCCGAGTGTGCCTGACGCGCAAATAGTGCCGCAGCTGAGTTGTTTGTCGTAGTTGTATTTCAACATGCAAGGTAAGGAGATCAAACCCATAGCAACCACGCTTGCTCCTACGACGCCAGTAGAGGCCGCCAATAAAGAACCGACTAATATGGTGCTGATGGCAACGCCGCCATTTACGCGTCCAAATAACTGCGCCATGGATTCTAATAATTGTTCAGCGAGTTTGGTTTTTTGTAGTACCACTCCCATAAAGATAAAGAGAGGGATTGCCATCAGAATGGTGTTTTCCATAATGCTCTGAATACGATAAGGCATGAAAGCAAATAGCTCAAAACCTTCGGCCCAAATACCAAAAACCAGCGCGACCCCTGCAAAGGTAAATGCAACCGGGAAACCAAGTATGAGCATTAAAAGTGCAACCGCAAACATCACTATGCCACTCACGCGGGTCTCCTTAGTAAACAGGTATTCATGAAACAGGCACCTCTGATTGCTTCGGGTAGTTTTCTTTGCCAATAAGTACGCGCAGTGCCTGGGTGATCATACCGAGGCTAGCGATTCCCATGAGGATGAATGACACAGGAATCAAACCTTTTATAAGCCAACGATGGGGTAAACCCCCAGGATCACCACTGCCTTCGCCCATATCGTAAGCTTCATAGGCAAAGTCAAGGCTATAGAAAGTAACAATAGAGATAAACGGTAAGATAAAAAGCAAAGAGCCCAGAAGATTTACCCAGGCTTTGGTCGGGTCTGACCAATGATCATAAAAAATATCGACACGCACATGGCCATCACGTTGCATGGCATAGGGTGTACCTAAGAGGAAAATACATGAAAATAAATGCCACTCTAACTCTTGCATCCCAATAGATACGTCGTTGAATGCATAACGCATAATAACGTCGTAGAACACATTCAACAGCAGTAACAGCATAGCTGCACCTGACAGCAAACCACACAGTGAGGTAATGTGCTTAAAGAAACGGTCAAGTGTAAGAATAAAAGGCATAAAATTATGAACTGATTTAAAAGAGTGTTTGAGAAATCAGCCAGCACTTTAGCATAGCTGATTTCTAAGACTTACTTGGGCGCACTTTTTAGCGAGCTATTTTTTAAAGTACTACTTCTTAAAGTACTACTTCTTAAAGTACTACTTTAAAAGAGTGTTTGAGAAATCAGCCAGCACTTTAGCATAGCTGATTTCTAAGACTTACTTGGGCGCACTTTTTAGCGAGCTATTTTTTAAAGTACTACTTCTTAACGTACTAATTAGAAGTACTGTCCAAATAAGCTTTGTCAGACATATTGGTCCATTGGCGTACTTTTGCAAGGTAATCTTGCTGCGATTTTAATACTCTCGCTGCAAATTCATCCTTTGCTGCGTTTTCTTTCAAGAGGCTTTCGTTAGCTTCTTTCATCGCTGCGATCACTTCTGCCGGGAAGGTCTTCACTTGGATGTTTGGATATTCGGTACTCATGGTTGACCAATTTTTGCCACTTTCGTGCGTCGATTGAGACCACATATCATAAGAGGCGGCTTTCATTGATACCCGTAAAATTTCTTGCAGATCTTCAGGTAGCTTGTCGAACGTCTTCTTGTTGACTAAAAATTGTAACTCAGCACCCGGCTCATGCCAGCCAGTGTAATAGAAGGGGGCGATTTTGTGGAAACCCATACGTAAATCCAGTGATGGGCCGACCCATTCTAAAGCGTCAATCGTGCCTCGCTCCAGCGCGGTATATAACTCACCTGGTGGGATATTGGTTGGCTTAGCGCCTAACTTAGCGATCACTTCACCTGCAAAACCCGGAATACGCATTTTCAGGCCCTTTAGATCATCCACGGTTTTAATTTCTTTCTGAAACCAGCCGCCCATTTGATTAGAGGTATTGCCACCTGGGAACGACATTAAATTGTATTGACCATATAACTCGTTCATCAACTCCATACCACCGCCATAGTAGAACCAGGCATATTGTTCAGACGCAATCATACCGAAGGGCATCGTCGTGAAGTACATCGTCGCAGGTACTTTGCCTTTCCAATAATAAGACGCTGAATGCCCCATATCATATTGGCCAGACTTGACCATGTCGAAAACACCAAAAGGTGACTTATGCTTATTGGAAGAATGAATAACAATTTTTAAACGGCCGTTAGACATTTTTTCTGCCATCGCCGCCATATTTTTTGATGCATCGCCAAATATTGGGAAGTTAGGTCCCCAAGTTTCTGCTAATTTGAGTGTATAAGTTTGTTGTTGTTCTGTTTTCGTCGATTGCTCAACTTTATCGCTGCAAGCACTTAATAGATGAAATGTTATAATTATTGTAATGGTGCTCACGATTTTACGTAGAAACATTAGCTGCATCCTTATTATTTTATAAAGTGAAGCGCGGAATTTACCAGACTTGAACAGGGCTTCCAAGCACAGTAGAGTTTCATTTGGCACTTGTTTAGCAGAATATAAAAACAGCACTCAAAAAAGGCGCATTATGCAGGTCAATATATCGACATTTCTGCCTATTCCGGCAGAACAACTTATTGAAGAATTGAAGTCACCTAAACGCTTACAGGAAACGGCAGCGCCATTGGTCTTTTTTGATTATGCTGGTGCGGAAGCATTACCAGAAAAATGGTTGCTGAAGTCTTATTTGTTTTCGGTACGTCTATTTGGCTTTTTACCCTTTGGCAAACACACTATGGTGTTCACCTATCCAGATGCCTTGAGTATTCGGGATAATGGTTATAGCGGACTGTGTAAGCGTTGGGACCATCTGATGACCGTTACAGAAAGTGAAGGCGGCTGTATCTATCACGATCACGCTGAAGTGGAAGCGGGCATTTTAACGCTTTTTGTCTGGCTGTTTGCCCAGGCCATGTATCGTTTTCGACAACGCTCGTGGCGGAAGCTTGTTCCTCAACTGTCTGTTTAACCTGATCTTATAAGTCTGACTAAGGGGCAAAAATATGTGGGCTTTACTGGATATTTTACGTATCAGCGGTATCACTATATTTAGTTGCATCTCATCGCCAAAAAAATTCCCTCAAAGGTCTTGGCCAAGTGAGTTCACTTTTCGCTTGGCTAAACGCCTGTTGCAGGAATCAGTTTCGAAACCTATTCCATGGTTGCGAGCTCGTCAGAAGATACTCAAGCTTTATTCGACTGATCTGTTGAAAGTATCTCTACGCAAAGAGCGTATAGGAGGCGTTAATTGCTTGGTTATTTTGCCTAAGCGAATGAAACAGCCTGATACAGTCATTTTATATTTCCATGGCGGTGGATATGTCGTGGGCTCAGCAGATGGCTATAGCGTAACACTGGCTAAATTAGCACTGGCGTCTGAAGCAAAGGTCGTGGCTGTGGAATATCGACGGGCGCCTGACTACCCCTTGCCAGCCGCACAAGAAGACTGCCTGGCTGTGACTAAAGCCATTATTGAGGTTGATAAAGATAAGAAGCTCGTGCTGATAGGCGATTCCGCGGGCGGTGGTCTTTGCATAGCAACCTTGAATGCCTTGAGAAAGGCTAACCTTGATACAGTCATTGCTGCGAGTGTACTAATTTCCCCTTGGCTAACGCCTATCGATTCAAATACCCTCGAACGAAATCACGAAGTCAGTGATATTCTTGATGCGGCGGTGTTGAACCATTGGGTCAACTCATTTGATACCGGCATAGATGAACACAGAGCGCTAGTCGACTTTAGCGATATTGATGTGTCAAAACTGCCACCTATCTATATTCAGGCGGCTGGTGTTGAGGTGTTTAGTAAGCAAATTCAGTGCTTTATTGAAAAACTCAAAAAAGCAAATGCACATTATCGATATGATGTTTTTGATGAGCAGTTTCATGTTTTTCAAACCTTTGCACCTTTGGTGCGCGAAGCCGATGAAGCTCTTGAACGAGTCGGGGCTTATGTAAAACACCTTGCAAGTCGAGGCCACTGAGGAAATAATCTCGCTTAGAATTTAATACAGCTCGTTCCAATTCCTAACTTGTCATTGAGAATAATAGATGGACACATCCAATCAGTCAGATAGCCAGCCAGAAGCCCTAGAACAAGCAACAAATGAAGCCATGCTTAGCGCCATAGAAGCTCGCATCTTAGGAGCACTGATGGAGAAACAACTCACCACACCTGATGCTTATCCTTTGACCCTGAATAGTCTGGTGGTAGCTTGTAATCAGAAAACCAGTCGTGAGCCTGTGATGTCACTCGAAGAGGGTGAAGTGCAACGTTGTTTATACCAGCTTCAGGATAGAAAGCTTGTTGAGTTTGATTATGGCGCGCGTGCCGATAAATTTGACCAGCGCTTATCTCGCACATTGCATTTCAATGATGCTGAGCATGCCATATTTTGTTTAATGTTGTTGCGTGGGCCACAAACGGTGAATGAGCTATTAAGCCGAAGCCGACGAATGTATGAGTTTGAGAATAGTAATGAGGTGGAGGTTTTACTCACTAAATTACAGAACAAACTGAAGCCACTTTTAGTTCAGCTGCCTCAACAGCCTGGTCAGCGAGAAGCGAGGTATATGCACAAACTTTGTGGTGAGCCTGAAGTAGCTGCTATCTCATCATCTCTATCATCAAATTCGAGGTCTTCTACTCTAGTATCCGATAGCACAACAGATGATTTGGTTGCCAGAGTAGAAGAGCTAGAAAAACAAATGGCGATACTGTTGGAGCAGGTAAAGCTGTAAGGGCGGTTTGTTAATGCCTATCTATATTTGAAAGCGGGATAGTAATAAAGGGCAGGCCTAGAGCATCCGTTTTCACTTTGGCCTGTAGAACTTTGCTACGGTTTTCAGTGCCGGTTTTACCTATGTAATAGTACATTTCAGAAATGCCATGAAATTTCTCAAGCGTGATGATATTCAAGTAAGTTGAATCATCCACGCCTGGAATATAACCGAAGGGTATGGAGATACCAAAATTATCCATGTCAGTACCCAGTGATGTATAAAATACCGTCATCACTTGTTCAGAATCAGCTTGTGAGTCCACAATTTCGGCACCAAAACGACCTGAAATTTCTACTGCCAAGCGCTGGTCAGCATAATTCTTAAGTTTGGAGTCACTTAAAAAATAAGAATTAATAAATACTTTCTTGCCAGTTAATGCCTCTAGGTTTGGATCTTTCAGGTCCGTGACAAGGTCATCGATACTGTGGGTCATCAAACGTTGAGGGGTCGAACCGTTTAGTGAGCCTTGCAAGTCGCGTGTAGAGCAGCCGGTAGCCAGTGCACCTGTTATTAATAAGGAAATAAAAATAAATAAACGCATGACTTAGTCAATTCCTAAAAGTTTGTGTAATTGCAAGGTTAAGCGCCATTGCGGATGTTTTAAACAATAATCGAGTGCTTGTTTGGTATTACTTTGTTTTTGAGTGTCAGTCCCGAAACGAATTTTAGGGTCAGCCATGGGCGATAAAAAATAATGCTCAGCAGGAAAGTCTTCAAAGCGTTCAGGTTTAGCTGTTTCTTGAGGGAAAACCAGTTTTAACTCGTGGCAGCGCTCAAAGACAATATCAGATTCTGCTTTTGGGCTGAGGCAGACCCAATCTATACCCTTTGGTAGTGGCAGAGTACCATTGCTTTCAATCGCTACTTCAAAACCGTGTTTGTGCATTTTTTCAATTAAAGGCTCGTTTAATTGAAGGAGTGGTTCACCGCCGGTAAAAATAACATAAGGTTTAGCATGTGAACTGCTGACAGGAGGATGAATCTGGCCTGACTCGGCCTGTTGATCTGACCACATACTGGCAATTTTATCGGCAAGTGCTTGTGGTGAGTCAAATTGGCCGCCGTTTTGGCCATCAGTACCTAAAATATCGGTATCACAAAATTGGCAAACTGCGTTTGCGCGACTTTCTTCGCGGCCATTCCACAGATTGCATTTACTAAAGCGACAGAAAACAGCAGCCCTACCCGCCCTGGCACCCTCACCTTGAAGGCTGTAGAACATTTCTTTGACTTGATACATAGTGGTTTAGGTTACTTTCCTTATTACTCGCCTGTGATGGCTTTAAGTTGATCGTTTCGGGACTCCATCATATCGCGTACAGATTTTGCGTCATCCATAATGTTCAAAGCATTATCCAAAGTAAGTTCGCCGCTTGTGAGTCGTTCGGGTAATTTCTTCTGAGATGCTTGACTGACGGATGATACCTCTTCTTCTTCTGGCTCAATTTTGATGCTCTGGATAATATTGGTATTTGTGTCGACCTGCAAGGTTGAAACATTGACGCCCGGTGGTGGCTGGTCTCCGTAATGCCAGTTACCCTGTTGGTCTTGCCATTTAAAAAAAGTCTGACCTGAAGGTGTGCTTTGTGCGCTCTCGGGTGCTGTCTGTTTACCTGGAATCAGACTGTCAGGAATAAGCTTATCAGGAATGAAATCATCCATTGTGGGTGTTTTAAGCATGGGAGTGCCATTTTTTGTGTCCAAAAAGAAGGGCACAATTAAAACAGTAGCAAGCATGCCGAAGGTAAATAAACGGTAGATCCATTTCATGGTTTCAAATCCTTATAAATAAATTTTGTCTTTATGAGGGGGATATTTCCTCAATGCATTGCTCAATGTGGTGCAATGGATGAACTGGTAAGCAAGCTTGTATTATTAATAATAGATCCGATTTTGACAGCGCGCTCACAAATAAGTTCTTTGCCAGTATTTGAAGTGAATTTAAGTGCGTTGACTCAATCTTAGGAATGCTCAGACTGCAGCGATAGAGTATAGCTTGCTCAATTTGTTCCGCTTGTAATTCACTCTGTTGGATTTGTGCTTTAAGTGATGGCTTGGGAAGTATCTGAGGCAAGTTTTTACGAACCTGTCGAAGAGGATGAACAACTTGGGTGTGCCATTGTTCGGTACTTCTAATAATAGTCGCGAGATGCGCATGTATGTTTTTTTTCTCAAATGCTAACCAGATAGAAAATAGCAAAATATTTATGCGAAAACCTTGCTCATTTTGAAGTTTCAAAAGGTTTTTTTGAAGCGCGTCATTGTTCCACTGTTGCAGTGAGAACTGCCAGAAGGGGTTATCTAGCTCTAGTATACCTAGCTCATAAGGAAGAGCTTCAAGCTGTTTATCTGTGAGTGTCTGTTGCATTGATAAGTTCATATTGATAAGCATAACGTGAACGTGATGATTAATCATCAATTGATGTTAGGCGTGATATCCGTTAACGTCTGCGTTTTTTCTAGGTTTTCCTTTTATGCTGAAAATAGATGCTCTTACACTAAGACGTGGCCCTGAACCTTTGTTGGAAGAGGCGAATGCCCTCATTCATAGTGGTCAAAGGGTGGCTATTATTGGGGCTAATGGCGCAGGGAAAACCAGCTTATTTAAGCTTATTTTGGGCGAACTTTCACCCGATGCAGGCCAATTTAGCCTGCCAGGGAACTGTCGTGTTTCGCATATGGCTCAAGAGGTTAGTGCGGGAAATAGGCAGGCTAAAGACTATGTTCTCGATGGTCATCAGCTCTTACGCCAGCTTGAAACACAGTTAGAAATAGCGGATGCAGCGGCTGATCATCATCAAAGTGCCGTATTGCATGGTGAGCTTGATAGTATTGGTGCCTACCTTGCGCCAGTGACTGCTGAGAAATTACTTCATGGCTTGGGCTTTAAGCAAGAAGATATGTCACGGCCCGTGAATGACTTTTCAGGTGGTTGGCGGATTCGTTTGAACCTGGCACAAGCCTTGATGTGTCCTTCGGATTTACTCTTGCTCGATGAGCCGACAAACCACCTGGATTTGGATGCTATGTTATGGCTTGAACAGTGGCTCAAACGTTATACGGGTACTGTACTGTTCATCTCTCATGACCGGGATTTTATTGATGCCGTTTCTACGCATATTTTGCATTTTGAGCATCGTCAGTTAAATCAATATACCGGCACCTATAGCGCTTTTGAGCAACAGCGTGCGCAGAAACTGGCGCAACAGCAATCCCAGTATGAAAAGCAGCAGCAACGCATTGGTGAAATTCAGTCTTTTGTGAATCGTTTTAAAGCGAAAGCGACAAAGGCAAAGCAGGCGCAAAGTCGAGTTAAGGAGCTGGAGCGAATGGAGTTAATTGCACCTGCACACATTGATTCGCCCTTTAATTTTAGCTTTCCTGAGTCTGATAAAGTATCGAGTCCGCTGCTGACTATTCAGAAAGCCGAGTTGGGTTATGACGAAAAAGTCATCATTAAAGATTTTTCAACGAGTATTTTACCTGGCACACGTGTCGGCTTGTTAGGCCCAAATGGCGCGGGTAAGTCAACGCTGATAAAAACTCTGGTGGGCGATTTAGCACAGGTCTCAGGTCAGCGTTCTGAAGGTGAACACCTCAATATAGGTTATTTCGCCCAGCATCAACTCGAAGCTCTGGACTTATCTGCCAGCCCTTTTTTGCATTTACAGCGTTTGAAGCCCTCTGCGACAGATCAGGAAATTAGACGTTTTCTGGGTGGTTTTGACTTTCGTGGCGATGCAGCGCTAGAAACAATTACCCGCTTTTCAGGTGGCGAGAAAGCACGCTTGGCGCTCGCTATTATTGCCTGGCAAAAACCTAATTTATTGATGCTTGATGAGCCAACTAACCATCTTGACCTAGAAATGCGACATGCATTAACGATGGCCCTCCAAAATTTCGAAGGCGCTATTCTGATCGTCTCACATGATCGACATTTGTTAAAAAATACTGTCGATACTTTCTGGTTAGTAGCAAATGGCGAGGTAGATGAGTTTAAAGGGGATTTACATGACTATGAACTTTGGCTTCAAAACTATCAAAGCGGTGAGCAGCAAAAAGAAAAACAAAGTGGCACTTCTTCTGAACTCGCTTCTGATTTGCAGAATGAGTCTGCGGAAGACAAGAAAGAAAGAAAACGACTCGCGGCTGACAGGCGTAAAAAACTTAGCCCTTTAAAGAAAAAGCTAAGCAAAGCTGAAGCAGATATGGCGAAATACCAAACTGCCTTGGATGACTTGGAGTTAGTCTTATCTGATGGCGACTTATATCTGACTGAAAACAAAGAGCAGTTGAAAGTGAAGTTGGATCTTCAGACTGAGTCGCGTCAAAATTTAGATGCCGCTGAGCAGCTTTGGTTTGAACTGAGTGAAGAAATTGAAGAGGCGGAGCAGTCTGAGTAGGCTGCTCCTGTAGTCGTAGGTAGGTAGTCGTAGGTCGGTAGTTATAGATCGGTAGCTTCTAGGTCGCTAGCTTCTAGGTCGCTAGCTTGTAGCGCAACAGCTTGAATAGCACCATGCTTGCGCTACTAATTATTAAGCTTGTCTGCATTAAGTAAGTCAGCCCTTTTTTCTATTTTATCTAATTTCTTAAGCATGCGTTTATGAACAATTGCACCAATTGTTTTGGCTGCTTCTTTTGCTTCGATCATACTTCGTTGGCTTATTTTAACGCCGTATTCATTAAGGCGCTTACCTGCTTCACTCGCGTTAAATTTTGCAATTTCCTGTAGTTGTTCGGTGGTGAAGTATTCATCGTAAAGCTGGTAGAAAATCTCATTGAGTGTATTTTTTAAAACAAACTCTTCATGCACGGCGCTTTTGACCTCTGCTTGCGTTAGCTCAATGAGGTTCTGATCAATTTCGCCATTTCTTTGCGACATCGCTCTTATAATTTGGCCTGAGATAGCTGAGCTCATCAGTGGAAGTAATTGCACTGTATTATTTAGGCTTAATATCTGATCGATCGCAGCCCGTTTGTCTTCAGGAAGTGTTCTGGCCAGACTAATATTGGAAAAAAATGATGTAAGTATAATTACTAGTAATATTTTGCGAATAAGCATCTACCTGTCCCTTTAATACGTCCCTTCAAATAACTAAGGTTATTATAAGCATAAAAATACCTGCGGCATGGAACGTAAATCACAGGATGAGAGATAAGGTGTTTGTTTACAGCTCTAGAGTGTCGGTTTTCTTTCTGGGTAGGTATTAATTGAAACGCATGAACAGGACTGAAATTAGATTTCTGTCCTGTATATTCGATCTATTCAGCGCGCTTGAAGCGCTTCGCTCTCAAATGAAATGCCATTCCAGCCATGGCTCATAAAGTTACGAATATTCTGATGGTTTTCGCTTTCAGGGTTTTTGAGAACGTCTTCTCTATAGTATTGGCCAAAACAATCTAGTGTTTGTTGCTCGCTGAATTGCTGAAGCTTGGCAAACGCGAAGAGCTTGCATGAGCCTGAATTTTGGCCCGCATCATTACGCAGTTGGCCATTTGTAAAACTTGTTGGTGTGAAGGTGTATAGCGAATCTATAACGCCCATGGTTTGATTAAAGTCTAAATTTTCAGGCGAATTTTCTAAAATGTGTAAAAGTTTTTCAAAAGTAAGTGTTTCTAAGCTCATTATTAGTGTCCTGTCCCTATTTTTTGTCTTTTTAAAGCATAACACTTTACTTGCTATAGTTTTCCAATTAAAATTCGCGCCCCTATAAAGCTGTGCCTATTATTTAGTCAGCCTGATATTCAGGAAAGGGCTAAACGCACAGTACGATAAACATTAACAAAATAATGGTAATTTGAATGCCTTCAGTAAAATTGAAAGAAAACGAACCATTTGATATCGCTCTACGTCGTTTCAAGCGTACTTGTGAAAAAGCTGGCGTATTATCTGAAGTTCGTCGTCGTGAATTCTATGAAAAGCCAACTTCTGTTCGTAAGCGTAAAGCCGCAGCAGCAGTAAAGCGTCACGCGAAAAAGGTTCAACGCGAAACTAAACGTTTCGAAAGACTATACTAAGAACTACTCGCTTAGTTGTTTAAAGTAGAAACTGTCAGTTTGATGTGTTTTTGCTCTGCAATTTTAAGTCTGTTCTTGTAAGTTTTTAGGTCTTTTAATCGAATGATTAATAATAGACTGACGAGTGATGCCTGTTTATCTCTGATATTTATGTGTTTAATACTTTGAGTTTACTCCTTGTGTGAATGCAGCTTATGTTTAATGGACGGTGATGTGGAAAGCAAAGAGAATAGCCTAAAAGCAACGATTACTTCAGCTATGAAAGAGTCAATGCGTGCCCGCGCGAAAGAGCGTTTAGGGACCATTCGATTGATGTTGGCTGAACTAAAGCGTATCGAAGTTGATGAGCGTATCGAAGTTGATGATGCTCGTGTACTTGCTGTTCTTGATAAAATGCTTAAACAGCGCAGAGACTCAATTAGTCAGTATGAATCTGCGGGTCGACAAGACCTAGCAGATATCGAAGCAGCAGAAGTTTTGGTTATCCAATCTTTTTTACCTGTTGCTTTAACTGACTCTGAAATTGATACACTTATCGAAAGTGCGATCAAAGCCTCTGGTGCAGAGTCGGTGCGTGATATGGGTAAGGCGATGGCGATTTTAAAGCCGGAGCTTCAAGGTCGCGCCGATGTAGGTAGTGTGAGCCAACGGGTGAAAAAGCGTCTTTCTAGCTAGGTTGATGCGAGTTTCCCTAAAATAAGTGGGTTAGCGGCATGGCGGGTTTAATTCCACAAGATTTTATAGATGATCTCGTCGCTCGCGTTCCAATCGCAGATGTTGTTTCTTCTCGCGTTCAACTTAAAAAAAGCGGTGCTACCCTCAAAGCCTGTTGCCCTTTCCATCAAGAAAAAACTCCCTCATTTCATGTCAATGCCCAAAAGAATTTTTATCATTGTTTCGGTTGTGGTGCGAATGGCAATGGCATTAACTTCCTGCGTGAACACGATAACTTGTCTTTTAATGAGGCCGTTGAAGAGTTGGCGAAAATTGCAGGTGTTGAAATACCTCGTGATGAGAAGGTTAAGCAGGTATATAGTTTACAGAATAAGCTTTGGGATGCGCTTGAGTATGCCAGCTTACGCTATCGTGATGCCCTAAAAGGTCATAGCTCCAAAGTGGTTGCTGAGCAATACCTTAAAAAACGCGATCTGTCACCAGAAATTATAGAACGATTCGCTATTGGTTTTGCCCCGGCTCAGCGTGATTTTCTGAGCTCGAGTGTGCCACCTGAGACGCTTAAATCCCTTATTAGTACTAAAACAGTGTCTGATAAGTATGAGCGGCTGTTTGATTTATTTCAGAATCGTTTGATGTTCCCTATTAGAAATAGCCGGGGTAAAACAATCGCTTTTGGTGGGCGTACTCTTGGGGATGATAAAGCTAAATATATTAATTCACCCGAGTCAGAAGTTTTCCATAAAAGTAATGAGTTATATGGCTTGTATGAAGCTAATCAGTCTAATCGTCAGATAGAGCGTTTACTGGTGGTAGAAGGTTATATGGATGTTGTATCCCTGGCTCAATACGGCATTACTTATGCGGTGGCAACACTCGGTACGGCAACTAATACTGAAAATTTAAGTCAGCTTTTGCGTCGTTGTCATAACTTGGTTTTTTGTTTTGATGGCGATAATGCGGGTATCCAGGCGGCGCGTAAAGCCATGGAAAATGCTTTGCCCTTGTTTGAAGACGGTATGCAGTTGAATTTTCTGCTATTACCTAAAGGTGAAGACCCGGATACATTGGTTCGAGATGAGGGTAAAGAGGCTTTTGAGCAGCGAATTAATCATGCTCAGCCTTTGTCAGAATTTCTCTTTAAAATTTATTCTGAGGGCTTGGATCTAAAGATCCCTGAGCACAAGGGGGTGCTCAAGCAGCGTGCTGAAGTTCAGATAGAGCAGGTTCGCTCAAAGGTGCTGAAGAATGCTCTGAGGCAAAAGCTTAATCAAATAACTTATCAGCGAGTTAAGAGAGGGGCTTTCCAAGATCAGGACGGTGCGCGAGATTTAGTGCGCGCAAAGGTCGTTCAGGATCCCGATACCTCTTTATGTTTAGCTCTATATTACATACCTGAGCGCTCAACTGAGTTTCTACGTGTGATTGCGGGGCATTCAGATTATAGAAGTGCTTCTGAATTTGCTGATTTTCTACAAGCTAACGAACTAAAAGATACTAATGCTGTTCTTTTACGGCTCGCGACTGATGACGCAGGTCATCGTTTGCAGTTTAGTTCTTTATTTGAGCGTTTAGATTGGATGCCTGAATCGGATGAAATACAGTTGGTAGCCGATGATATATTAGAGCGTTTGGTCAAAGAGCATAAGCAAATTAATGCACTCAAAGCGGCAAAAATAAATAAGCTACCGAGCCAGATGACCGACGAAGAAAAGCGAGCTTTAAGATCTATTTCAGTGACTAAATCTCAATAATAAGGCTTTAGCAAAAAAATTAAGCCAAAAAAGTTAAAGTATTTACATATCTTACTTGAAAAATTCGATTTTGGAACCATATTTATTTGGTTGATTATTAAAGAACCTATATAATGGCCGACTATTTTTTGATCGACTTTCAAGCCATCTACCTCCAACTTAAAGGGTGAACATGTCAGGTAATTCTCAGCAGTCTCGTTTAAAAGATCTTATTGCTCGTGGTAAAGAACAAGGGTACCTGACCTACTCAGAAGTAAATGACCATCTGCCCCAAGATATAGCTGACCCAGATCAGGTTGAAGATATCATTAGAATGATTAACGACATGGGTATCCAGGTCGTTGAAGTTGCTCCAGATGCAGACTCTCTTTTAATGTCTGATGGAGACTCAACCGACGAAGTGGCAGCAGCCGAAGCCGCCGCTGCACTAGCAGCAGTTGAAACCGAAGCAGGAAGAACAACAGATCCAGTTCGTATGTATATGCGTGAAATGGGAACTGTTGAGCTACTTACCCGTGAAGGTGAAATCCGTATTGCTAAGCGCATCGAAGAAGGTGTGCGTGATGTTATGGCGTCTTTAGCGCACTTTCCGGGTATTGTTCAGTCAATTCTTACTAAATATGATACCGCTGTTGAAGAAGAAGGACGCTTAAGTGATATTCTTTCGGGTTTTGTAGACCCTGAAGCTGATGACGCACCGATTCCTCAGCCTGGTCTAGCGGTTAAGAAAGAAGAAGGTGACGATGACGATGAAGAAGAAGGTGAAAAAGGTCCTGATCCAGAAATGGTTCGGGAGCGAATGGAAGAACTTCGTGCTCAATTAGTTAAAGCATTGAAAGCTGAAGAAAAGCATCAGCGCAGTAGTAAAGAGTCAGTCAAAGAATATAATGAATTAGGTAAAATATTTGCACCTTTTAAGTTAAATGCAAAGCAATTTGACAGCTTGATTATAGAAGTGCGTACCACGAATGAAATTGTGCGTATGAATGAGCGAGCGATTATGGCGCTTTGTTCAAAGCAGTGTGGCATGCAACGAAAAGAATTTATTAAGCGCTTCCCAGGTAATGAAGCAAATTTAACCTGGATCGACACGTTAATTGAAGAAGGTCACTCATCTTCTGAAAAATTAAATGAAAATCGCGTTGAAATTACACGAGCGCAACGAAAAATTGCAGGAATGGCCACGCTTACAGGCTTAAAAATAGCAGAAATTAAAGATGTGAATCGTCGTGTTTCAATTGGTGAAGCAAAGGCGAGACGCGCTAAGAAAGAAATGGTTGAGGCCAACCTTCGACTAGTTATCTCGATTGCTAAGAAATATACCAACCGTGGTCTGCAATTCCTCGATCTTATCCAGGAAGGAAATATCGGCTTAATGAAAGCGGTTGATAAGTTTGAATATCGTCGTGGTTATAAGTTCTCAACTTATGCAACATGGTGGATTCGTCAGGCTATTACGCGTTCAATTGCTGACCAAGCCAGAACTATTCGTATTCCCGTGCACATGATCGAAACGATTAATAAATTGAATCGTATCTCGCGTCAAATGCTACAGGAAATGGGTCGTGAACCCACACCTGAAGAGCTTGGCGAGCGTATGGATATGCCAGAAGATAAAGTTCGTAAGGTGTTGAAAATTGCCAAAGAACCAATTTCAATGGAAACACCTATTGGTGATGATGAGGATTCACACCTAGGTGACTTTATTGAGGATGGCATGGCTGAATCACCAGTTGATACAGCAACAGGCCAAGGTTTGAAAGAGTCAACCAGAACCGTCCTTGCGGGTCTAACTGCTCGTGAAGCCAAAGTATTGCGTATGCGTTTCGGTATTGAAATGAATACCGATCATACTCTTGAAGAAGTAGGCAAACAGTTTGATGTAACACGTGAGCGTATTCGTCAAATTGAGGCAAAAGCATTGCGAAAACTACGTCATCCAAGCCGCTCAGATCATTTGAGAAGCTTCTTGGACGAATAAGTTGTTTTTACTACTAGCATCTTAAATCGGGGCGCATTATAATGCGCCCCGATTTACTTCAAATGCCTGAATATTCGCTTAGTTTAAACGAATCATT
>Ga0209290_1000172_pt1 | contig 59583 bp, 47 predicted proteins | sample EN1Hudsemesocosm_2_FD_184632 | JGI IMG/M metagenome (GOLD analysis project Ga0209290, IMG submission 184632) | Methane-oxidizing microbial communities from mesocosms in the Hudson Canyon - EN10B Hudson Canyon (SPAdes) (version 2) | ecosystem: Environmental > Aquatic > Marine > Cold seeps... | reverse complement strand
TGCCTTAACACTGTCTGTTGCGTCAAAAACATAATCGAACTCTGAGCTAAGCAAATCGCCCACATTTTTGGGCGTCACAAAGGTGTGGCAGGCACGTACGTCTATGTTGGGATGAATCTGACGTAATCGTTCAGCCATGACATCAACTTTCATCTGACCAACGGTATTCTGCAAGGCATGCACTTGTCGATTAATATTTGAAACACAGATATCATCCAGATCAAATAGTGTAATCGTACCGACACCTGAGCGCGCTAATGCCTCAGCAGCCCAAGAGCCCACCCCGCCAATCCCTATCACGGCAATATGACTTGTTTTAAATACGTTTAGGGCACGGCGACCATATAAACGCGCTATGCCGCCAAAACGAAAAGCGTAATCATCAGACTCAGATAAGGGGCTAGGGTCGGTCATTTGGTTTCTTATTAATTACTTTGAGGAACTAACTGCGCCATTTTCAGCTAACACTTTAGTGTACTCAGTGGAGCGTACATGTTGACTAACATGATCCAGAATGGTCTCACCCGCGACAGAAAGCGCATTTAGATCCCGGCCTTCAGCGACAAACATATCTATAAAACGTTTAAAGAAATCAGGCGTCATATGTTGATATGATTGGATCAAAACGTGATAGTCATCGTTACTACCATTAACGGGTTTCAAAGCAAGAAAACCGTGAATACGTTCATCACTCCATTGCTCATCTTCTACTTTTGGTTGACTTGGTCCGCTCACGTTATGTTCACCTATATGTTAGAAAAGGGTCATTATATAGATCAATTTCTTACGACGAAAGAAACTTTAGAAAGCCCATTCTTCATCTTCACATTTTGGATCAAAAACACTAATTTCAACGCGTCTGTTTTTTGCTCTATTTTCGGGCGTATCATTGTCTGCAAGTGGGTTAGTTTCGGCCCTTCCGGCTGCAATCACACGATTAGCGTCTAGTTTATTATTAAAAATCAACTGATGAACCACACTCACCGCTCTGGCTGCAGATAGGTCCCAATTTGAACGATAACGACTCGAGTTAACCGGTAAATTATCGGTATATCCCGAAACCACCACCTCTCCTTCACATGCGGCTAAGACACCTTCTATTTTTTCCAGGATAGGAAACATCGCATCTTTTAATTCTTCACTACCTGATGGAAAAGTAGTCGCTTCAGAAAAACGCACCACGACTTTATTGGCATCATAACTGACACTCAAAGCATTTGATAAAATTTCAGATTCTAACTTATCAACCAAACTTTCAGTTAAACGATCAATATTCGGGTCAATCTGATTAAGAGTTTCAAGCTCTTTAGGCTCATCAAGCACTTCAATATCTGACTCTTCAAAGTCTTCAAATTCTTTTTCCAACTCTGTCTGTTCGTCGGTCGTTGCCGGTGGAGGGGGCACTGCCGGCTGTTCAGCAAAAATGATACTGCCCCCCAAATTATTCTCACCCGTCAGGGCAGATATACCAAACGAAGAAGCCATCGCAATTGCCATGGCCTCATACTTTTGCATGTCCATATTTGAAAAACTAAGCAGTAAAATAAAAAAAGTCAGCAGGAGTGACATCAGATCAGCGAAGGTGACAATCCAGCCGCTACCGCTATCTTGTTTTGGCTTAGGTTTAGGTATCGCTCTCATCGATAAACCTACTCTTCAGCCTTCAAAATTTCTCGTTGCGCAGGCGGTAGATAGCTCGACAAAACCTCAGTAATCACACGCGGATTCTGCCCCTTAAGAATATTTTGAACACTGGTAATCACTAAAGACATATTTCGATGCTCATCGGCCGCCTTCAGACTTAATTTATCCGCAAGAGGGATCGCCACGACTTGTGCGATAAACGCACCATAAAACGTCGTCAATAGCGCAACGGCCATCGCAGGGCCCACCGAACTTGGATCAGACATGTTATTGAGCATTTGAACAAGACCAACCAAGGTCCCCAACATACCCAAGCCAGGTGCGGTTTCAGCAATCCCCCTAAATACCTTTTCAGAAATATCATAACGCTCTATAGATTGTTCAAGATCCTGGATTAATATTTCTTCGATAAATTCGGAAGGGTGACCATCGATGCATAAAGCAATACCTTTTGCTAAAAACTCATCTTCAATTTCTGCCTGCTCTAAACCCAGAATACCTTCTTTACGGACGACACCGGAAAGTTCACGTACCTTTTCTATCAAAAAAACAGGATTTTCAATGCGTTCAAAAAATACCGTTGAGAACGACAACTTAAAAGAAAGCGCAACCGAAGATAATCGGAATTTAATTAAAGTCACTGCGATAGTGCCAATAAAAACAATACCTAAGCCAGGAAGATTAACAAAATCCATAATACTGGATTCAATTAATATTGCCGCGAGAATAATAAAAATGCTAAATACGAGACCAATGAGGGTCGCCAAATCCATAAACTTCAAGCCTATTTTACTTTGTCACTGATTAGCTAATCAGCTAAGTTAGTTATTGTTTGCTTATAATAAGTCACAAAACGCGTAATTTCTTCATCACTTCATTGGTTTCAGGTGAACAGCCACGCCAAATAGAAAAAGCTTCTGCAGCCTGTCCCACTAACATGCCTAAACCGTCAATTGTTTTACTCGCCCCAGCCTCACTTGCCCAACGATTAAACACTGTTTCATGCTCAGCATACATCATATCGTAGCTCACTGTTCGAGCAGTAATCACTGAATTTGAGATCGGCGGCAAGTCACCCGATAAACTCGCCGAGGTGCCATTGATGATCAAGTCAAAACCTGTGCACTCTTTATTCGTATTCTCACTACCGGCATTCCCATTGTCAAAGGCAGAAAATGGGCCACTTTCAAGCTTGCCCAAGTGACCAAAAACATCTACCAATACGGCGGCTTTACTTTCGGTGCGATTACAGATGAACACTTTTTCAGGTTGCTCTTTGAGTATAGGCTGTAAAACGCCCCTTACCGCACCACCCGCACCCAGAATGAGTATTTTTTTTCCATGAAGATCTACGCCATGTTTTTTAAGATCCGAAACCAGACCCACGCCATCGGTATTATCCCCACAAATATTACGGTTTTGATCTAAATATAATGTATTTACAGCACCTGCCAACTCAGCACGCTCAGTACGGTCAGCACATAAATCCCAAGCCCGCTCTTTAAAAGGAACTGTCACATTCAGGCCCTTGCCGTTTGATGCCGAAAAAAAATCAGTCACACATGATTCAAAGCCATTTACAGGCGCTTCTATTTTTTCATACACCAAGTTTTGATTCGTCTGCTTAGCAAACATTTCGTGAATCATAGGAGATTTACTATGGGCAATAGGGTGACCAACAACAGCATAACGATCCATAAGTACTCGCATCTTCCAAAAAAAAATTCGTTTTATCTAATACAGCGCAACTATACATCAGTTGAGCCACAGTTAAGTCACAGCTACGTAGCAGTTAGGCCTTTAATATCGGCCGGACTTAACCAATCTTGATGTGGCAAGAACACTTCGGTTAATGCGGCTTCGGCAGAGCCGGGTTCTGGCTGCTGATTATAATCCCAGCGCACCAAAGGAGGCATTGACATCAGAATAGACTCGGTACGCCCGCCTGATTGCAGGCCAAACAGCGTTCCCCGATCAAATACCAAATTAAACTCAACGTAACGACCTCGACGATAAAGCTGGAAATTCCGCTCATTTTCACTGTATTCATGAGCTCTACGTTTCTCTATTATCGGACAATATGCCGCTAAGAAACTGTTACCCACCGATTGCATAAAAGCAAAGCTAGAATCAAAACCCCAGTCATTCAAATCATCAAAAAACAGACCACCAACTCCACGCGCTTCATTTCTATGCTTCAAATAAAAATACTCGTCACACCATTTTTTATACTTACTATAAACATTTTCACCAAAAGGCGCACATGCTTTAGCAGCCTCTCTATGCCAATGCTGGCAATCTTCTTTAAAACCATAATAAGGTGTTAAATCATAACCACCACCAAACCACCAGATAGGTTCAGCACCGTCTTTCTCGGCAATAAAAAAACGAACATTTGCATGCGAAGTCGGTATATATGGGTTTTTTGGGTGCATCACCAATGACACGCCCATTGCTTGGAAGCGTCTACCTGCTAGCTCAGGGCGAGCGGCTGTTGCAGATACAGGCAAAGAGTCGCCATAAACATGTGAAAAATTAACGCCACCTTTTTCAAAAATGGCACCATCCGTGATCACTCGAGTACGACCTCCGCCGCCTTTTTCACGTTGCCACTTATCTTCCTGAAAATGAGCGACTCCATCGATTTTCTCTAAACTGCTACAAATATCATCTTGGAGGCTTAACAGATAATTTTTAACTTGCTCTAACATACTTAAATTCCAATCCAGCTTTACTAATGATGCCGTTAAATACCTTAAACTCTATGCTTATACCTTAAACTTTATAAGGACCTTAAACTTTATATAAGGACCTTAAACTCTATAAATGCGATAAGGACCTTAAAACCTAAGTATGCTATTTGTCTTGAGGTCCCGAATTTCCGAAGGTTTGGAAAAGCCCCCCAAGACTGCTGGTAAAATGTAATCGATCTCGTTGGCAAAATACTGATTCACTTTGAATAAGCTATCTGCAGGCTGCCTTCCTGTTGGATTGGCTGATGTAGAGACCAGAGCATGACCAAGCACCTGGCTTAACGCAGCAAAAACGGTATGTTGAGTTAAGCGAAGCGCGATAGAAGAGTGCTGTCCCCTTAAATAATGAGGAACGAGATCGTGCTTATCCGGCACTAACCACGTTATCGGGTGAGAAGTTTGTTGAAAAAAACGCGCCCTCAAATTATCGGGCAATGGGGATAATAATGACTCAAAGTGCGCTGATTGGCCCGAAACCAGAATCAACCCTTTACTAAGGGGGCGTTGCTTTATTGTTAACAGCCTGGCAACTGCCTGAGGATTAAAAGGGTCACACGCCAAACCCCATATCGCTTCAGTCGGATGAGCGACCACCCCCCCCATGCGAATAACATGCGCAGCAAAACGAACCTGCCAAAGTGTTTTTTTATTTAACGCCACTCTATATTTCCTACCTCACCCTACAAAGAGCATACTTGGACAATAAACCCGATACGGTTCAGGCATTGGTCTGTAAAGTTGGTCTATAGAATAGAGTACATAACATACCGTGCCTAAGCAGGCGAGTTTACTGTTTTCACTCGCTGATAGCCACCCGGAACGGAGCTAAGCTCACCTTTCAATTCAAGACCAATTAATAAATGCGTCAACTGATTGATATCCAAGCCAGTGAAGTGCATCAGCAAATCAAATGACACACACTGATAGTCCACATAATTCATCACTGTACGCTCATCATCACCAAGGTGTTCGAAAGCCAATTGATTAGACCTTAGGGCGGCAGGGCTATCTTGATCCTTACCGGCCACCACGCGCTGCACTAAACCGTCCTGTAGAATATCTTCAACAGACTCGACTAACTGAGCACCTTGTTTTATTAAAGCATGACAACCCGAAGACACAGGGCTATCAATTGAACCAGGGATGGCATAAACATCCCGGTTTTGTTCTATTGCGTAGTTGGCTGTAATGAGGGAACCGCTTTTTAAACTGGCCTCAACCACCAACACCCCTTGAGATAAACCTGAGATAATCCGGTTTCGACGAGGAAAGTTAGCCGGAACCGGCAAGGCCCCCAAACTCATTTCGGAAATAAGTACGCCGCGCTGACATACTTCTCCGGCAAGGCCAATATTCTTTTTCGGATATATCACATCTAGGCCGGTACCTAAAACGGCACAGGTCACACCACCTGCATCCAATGCACCACGATGAGCGGCGGAATCCACCCCAATTGCCAAACCACTATTGATACACAAACCTGCCAGACTTAACTCTTTTGCAAAACTGAAAGCATGCTGTTCACCACCAATACTGGGTTTTCGACTACCCACCAGTGCAATTGACGACATATTAAAGGCGCTTAAACAGCCCTTCACATAAATAAGCGGTGGCGGGCAATATATTTCCTTTAAGTGTGCAGGGTAGAACCCATCTTCTAGGCACAATACAAACTGGTCATCACCTTCACTCCACGATAATAAGCGCGTCATATCACTCCCGGAAATCATGCTTGCTTGCACATCCTGAAGCTGGCATATGGATCGCGCAATAGGCGCTTTTATCCCTAAGTCTTTTAGCATTTGAAAGTCAGCAGACAAAATACCTGCGACTGAAGCTAGCTCTTTATACAAATGGTGAAAGGTTTTAAGGCCTAAGCCTTTAATAGCAGAAAGCTGAAGGACACTAAGACAAGTTTCAGAGACGGGCATATGATCTTCCTTGATCAAAATGAAAAAACAGCTTTTGACGAATCAAAAAGCTGTTTTTATATTATTTACTTAAGTATCAAGATATTTCGAGGCCAAAGGCCTTATTAAAATATCAAGGTGTACGCACTTCATCCATAACAGCAAGAGGACGAGTGGTTTTCAATATTAAACCATAACTCACTTTCTCAAACACGCGAAATACCATTAGCAGGCCAGCCCTTTGAGAAGGTAGTTCAATTTTTTCTTTAGTGAACGGATCACGAACCAAACCACCACTTTTATAGATAGCCAGGACGTTCCCTTCTTTGACGCCCTCTCGCTCACCACGATTAATCGCAACGACATTATACTGGCCGATATTGCCAACCCCTGAAGCGACGGCAATCATTTGGCCATTAATTTCATGATCTGGTTTACTCGGTGTAAATGTCGAGTTGATAACACGATCTTCAGTCGCCAGTAAACGATCGCCTTGACGCAATTCTTCATTTGAACGATTTACCGTTAAAGCAATGACTTCACCCGTCACAGCTTCCACAGTCGTCGTTGCAATTGCTTTGGCTTCCAGACCCAAAAACTCATTTGTTTCAGGGTCGACATAGCTTTGGCTTGAACGGTACACGCCCATTTTCTCGGCGCCACCTATGCTGCCACGCGCATAAACGGTATCCCCTGCGCCCGTGATCAAGTGATTTTCTCGGCCGATTAATATATATGGCGCAGCCTCAAGTTCCGCTGCTGTCACAATTCGGTTTTGGGATAAAAAACTAGCGATTGAATCTAATGGAATAGTGGGTATAGCCGTTGAAATCGGCGACGCTTTAACAGCCGGACTCAACTTGATAACACCATTTTGATCGCCGGCTTTCAATGTCGTAATACGCGGTTCACCATTGATATATATCAAACCAATAATATCACCAGGGTAGATTAAATGCGGGTTAGTCACTTGAGGGTTAGCATGCCAGATCTCAGGCCATAACCAGGGGGACTTCAAAAACTTTTCTGAGATATCCCACAAAGTATCGCCTTTTACTACAGTATGGCGTTCAGGGTGCCCGGCCGCCAGCTCAGGCGCGGCCATTAAAGACTGGCTCAAAGCCAAGTAAATAAGAGAAGCAGTGAAAAAGAACTTTCGAATCATGAGGTGCCTACAATAAATGTCGTCAGGTATAAATATCTTTAAGTACGTTTTGCTAAAGTGTTTGTCAGGTATTAAGTACTTTAGGTTTAGTAGTACGGGTTTAGTAGTACGGGTTTAGTAGTACGGGTTTAGTAGTACGAATTTAGTACTACAAATTTAGTATTTCCGATAAATGTTTAAAGGGAGACACGCAAAACCAATAATTTCGGGCGCCTTTTATCAACAAAATCCCAGTAATATCACTAAACTATAGATCAACAATTGATAATTTGTACTAAATTCACTTTCTATTAGATAATAGTAGCAGTGATATCGTGACACGCACCACATTTTCATTCACCTTATCACGTGTTTTTTAATGATAAACCAGCAATAAGAGCCCGTATGTCTTTACTTGAAATACTTGAATACCCTGACCCACGTTTACGCACACTCGCTAAACCGGTTGAGAAAATCACCCCAAAAATAACCAAACTTATCGAAGATATGTTTGAAACAATGTATGACGCTCCGGGGATCGGTTTAGCCGCCACCCAGATAGATAAACACATTCAATTAATTGTGATGGACTTGTCTGAAGACAAAAACGAGCCCAGGGTGTTTATCAATCCGGAAGTAACAGTGCTCGAAGGCGAAGCTGAAAAAATGCAAGAAGGCTGTTTATCGGTACCGGGTTTTTATGAAGATGTCAGTCGCATTGAACACGTTTTAATTAAAGCCCTAGACAAAAGTGGAGAACCTTTTGAATTAGAAGCTGAAGGTTTATTGGCCGTTTGCATCCAGCATGAGATGGACCACTTAGATGGTAAGCTCTTCGTTGATTACCTCAGCACCTTAAAGCGCAACCGGATCAAGACTAAACTAGAAAAATTACATCGATCCCAAAAAAGGTAGGCATTGCCAAGCCCTTGGTCATAAGCAGCCATAACCATACTAAAACCCGAACCATTCTAAAACCATGGAAGCGACGTCACATTGAATATAATTTTTGCAGGCACACCCGAATTTGCAGCCCTCAGCCTCAAAGCCATTATCGAGCAGGGTCATAATATTATTGCGGTTTACACCCAACCAGACCGTCCGGCAGGTCGAGGTAAAAAGCTACTCAAAAGTGATGTTAAAATTGTCGCAGAATCGTTTTCGATTCCAGTGTATCAGCCAGAAAAACTAACCAACCCTGACGCGCAAGTAGAACTCGCTGCTTTAAAACCTGATTTGATGATTGTGGCCGCGTATGGCCTTTTACTCCCCCCTGAAGTGCTGGAGATACCCACACAAGGATGCATTAATATTCATGCATCCCTCCTTCCTCGCTGGCGAGGCGCCGCACCGATTCAAAGAGCAATACAGGCTGGAGATACCCAAACAGGTATAACCATCATGCAAATGGATGTCGGACTGGATACCGGTGACATGATTTTAGAAGAAAGTACAGCGATTACAGAAACAGACACGGGCGGTAGCTTGCATGATCGTTTGGCTGATATCGGCGCAAAAGCTATATTAAAATACTTGGCACTGCCTGATGGCCAAAAACAAAGCGCTCAAAAGCAAAATAATGAACTCGCCAATTACGCACGTAAGCTAAGTAAGCAAGAAGCCGAGATCAACTGGTCAGAAAGCGCAGAGCAAATATGTCTGAATATACGCGCCTTCAACCCTTGGCCGGTGACGTATTTCAAAGATCAAGAGGCGCGTATCCGGGTTTTTGAGGCTGAGCATGTGCCATATACAGGAACGCAAGAAACTGGCAGCATTCTTGAAAAAAACAAAACCGGTATTTTAATTAAATGCGGTAAAGACGCGCTGCGCATATTGAAACTGCAACTACCGGGATCAAAAGCGATGGATGTTCAAGCTTTTGTAAATGGCGGTAAGGCCATATTAAATCAAGGTCAAATACTCTCATCTCACGAACTTTCCTCAACACTCACCTCAACTACACCTTCAGGCGTAAAAGCATCATGAGCGTTAAGCCTAGAAAGAACAGAGCCAAAAACAATAAAGCCCGTCGTGAGCCCAGATCAAAACATATCAAGCAATTACACGACCTTCGAGCAATAGTTTGTCAGGTTGTACACGATGTTGCCTATAAGCAGCAATCATTAGCAACGCTCCTACCGATTGCGAGTGAACAAGTCGATGAAAAAGATAGAAGCCTACTACAAGAACTGGTATTCGGGTGCTGTCGCTGGTATTTCCATCTGGGCGACATTCATGATCAGTTTCTGGAAAAACCACTACACCGGAATGACAAACTTGCCGAAACCTTACTGAAAGTGGGAGCCTATCAGCTTTTATATACCCGCATACCTAATCATGCAGCCTTAAATGAAACAGTTGAAGCCACCGAAGAGCTCGGCCTTCATAATATGAAAGGTTTATTGAACGCAGTATTACGCAAAATCTCATCGCTTGAGAGTGCACCTGACCAGGAAACATCCATTGCCAGTCACCCCCAATGGATGCAAGATAAGATCAAGCATAATTGGCCAGATCAATGGCAAGATATTTTATTTCAAAACAATCAACACCCTCCGATGACTTTGAGGGTGAATTCGCAATTTGATACAGCGAATATTGATGACAAAGCGACGCAGCAAGCAGCTTACTTGGCACAACTTAAAACGGCCGAAATCGATGCCCACGCCTGTGAATTCGCCCCTTTGGGCATTTCTCTTGATTCGCCTTGCCAAGTAACACATCTGCCTTCGTTTGCAGAGGGCGCGGTCAGCGTACAAGATGAAGCCGCCCAATTGTGCTGTGAGTTGCTAGATCTACAACCACAACAAAGAGTGCTCGACGCTTGTGCGGCACCTGGCGGTAAAACTTGCGCCATGCTTGAAACCCAGCCCGACCTTGACATGCTGGCTCTGGATGCAGATGAAAGTCGCAATGAATTCATTCTGGAAAACTTGAGCCGACTTAACTTATCTGCCGAGATAAAAACTGCCCGTGCAGAAGAAGTAAACGAGTGGTGGGATGGCCAACAATTTGACCGCATATTACTAGATGCGCCCTGTAGTGCAAGCGGTGTAATCCGACGACATCCTGACATCAAATTGCTACGCCAGGAAGGTGATATTAAACAATTAGCCGAATTACAGCTAAAATTGCTCCACGCCCTCTGGCCAACCCTCAAACAAGGTGGCAAACTGCTGTATGCTACGTGCTCAATCTTTCCGCAGGAAAATAGCCGTATTATCGAGCGTTTCCTAAAGCAGGAAAGTAGCGCAAGTTATAACAATATAGAGGCAAATTGGGGTATTGAAACAGGGTTTGGTCGACAGCTATTTCCTCAAGAAAGTGGCCATGATGGTTTCTTTTATGCTTGCTTAACCAAAAACTAATATATCTTCGACAAGCATGACGTCATAAACGCAACATTATGAAAGTACTATAAAAAGAATATGAAAATAATCATCATTGGTGCAGGCCAGGTTGGCGGTACCCTCGCTGAAAATCTAGCAAATGAAGAAAACGACATTACCGTCATTGATCATAATGGAGCGCGTCTGCGCGAGTTACAAGATCATCTGGACATCAGAACCATTCAGGGTCAAGGTGCTCACCCGAACATTCTTGCCCAGGCCGGTGCAGAAGATGCCGATATGCTGATCGCCGTGGCAAATAGCGACGAGGTTAATATGGCGGCTTGCCAAGTCGCCTACACCTTGTTCCAGACACCCACCAAAATATGCCGAGTACGCGCCACCCCCTATTTAGCCAAGAAAGAGCTGTTCTCAAATAAAGCGTTTCCGATAGATGTCTTAATTAGCCCTGAACAGGTCGTCACTAAACATATTACTCGCTTACTTGAGTATCCTGGCGCACTTCAAGCACTTGACCTCGCCAATGGCAAAGCCCGACTCGTTGCAATCCGTGCCTGTGAGGGCGGCCCTTTAATTGGCCATGCTCTATCTCTACTGCGCCAGCATATGCCTAGCATCGATACCCGCGTGGCGGCCATCTTCCGTCAGGGACAACCCATTATTCCTTCCGGTGATACCGTGATCGAAGCCGATGATGAGGTATTTTTCATTGCAGCAACGGATCATATACGTGCCGTCATGAGCGAACTGCAGCCTCTTGAAAAAAATTACCGTCGCATCATTATTGCCGGTGGCGGTAACATTGGCTTCCGGCTTGCTAAACAGTTAGAACGCCATTACCGCGTAAAAATAATCGAAAGCCATCACGAACGTTGCGTCGCACTCTCTGAAACACTGGAAAAAACCATCGTGTTGCATGGTAATGCCGCTAATAAAGATATGCTGTTAGAAGAGAATATTGAAGACACCGATGTATTCATTGCGGTCACCAATGATGATGAAGCAAACATTATGGCTTCGATGCTAGCCAAACGTATTGGTGCACGAAAAGTGATGGCCCTCATCAGTAACCCTGATTACGTCGATCTGATTCAGGGCGGTGAAATTGATATCGCCATATCGCCTCAACAAACCACTATCGGTAGCCTGTTAACACACATCCGAAAAGGCGATGTGGTGAATGTTCATGCCTTGAGACGTGGCGCGGCAGAAGCAATCGAGGCAGTTGCGCATGGGGACCAGAATTCATCAAAAGTTGTAGGCAAACGCCTTGATGAGATCCCCCTCCCTTCTGACACTACCATTGGTGCAATCGTTCGTAAGCAGGAAGTATTAATTGCTCACGACCATATTCGCATCGAACCAGATGACCACGTCATTCTGTTTTTGGTGGATAAGAGAAAAGTACGCGAAGTCGAAAAGCTATTCCAAGTCGGCTTATCATTTTTTTAGTGCGTACTGAGGATCAGAATTAATGCATTTTTCAACAATTTGTCGGATACTCGGCATTCTACTAATGGTCTTTAGCTTGTCAATGCTACCGCCCATTATTGTATCGCTGATTTATGACGACAATCAGATTGGCGCCTTTGTAAACGCCTTCTTAATTACTTTAGGCATTGGCTTATTGGTTTGGATGCCAGTTCGCAATATCAAAAAAGAACTACGCGTTCGTGATGGTTTCGTGGTCACCGTGCTCTTCTGGTTGGTACTTAGCTTAAGTGGATCCATCCCGCTTTACTTGTCTGACTTGCCAGACCTGCGTTTTGTAGATGCATATTTTGAATCGCTATCGGGTTTAACTACCACGGGCGCCACTGTTATTACCGGTATTGACGACTTACCCAAATCAATACTCTGGTACCGACAGCAACTACAATGGCTTGGCGGAATGGGCTTGATCGTTCTAGCCGTCGCCATCCTGCCTATGCTTGGCATTGGTGGCATGCAGCTATATCGTGCAGAAGCACCTGGCCCCGTTAAAGACAGTAAACTCACACCCAGGATTACCGAGACCGCCAAAGCCTTATGGTATATCTATCTAGGTTTGACTGTCGCGTGCGCCATTGCTTATTGGGCCGCAGGTATGTCGGTCTTTGATGCGATTAGCCATAGTTTCTCAACTATCGCGATAGGCGGTTACTCTACCCATGATGCCAGTATCGGTTATTTCGACAATACCATGATTGAGTTAATCGCTGTCTTTTTTATGTTTACCGCCGGCATCAATTTCGCATTGCACTTCACCGCGTGGCGCAGTAATAGCTGGGTCACCTATTTTAGAGACCCAGAATTCCGTTTCTACGGTTCTTTAATGATTATTGTCACGCTCGTCACCATTAGCGTTTTATATTTAACAGATACTTATACCTTGTCAGAATCAGTGATCCGCGGTTTATTTGAAGTTGTTTCAATTGCTACCACCACTGGTTTTGCGACGGCTGATTTTTCTAGCTGGCCATTTGTTTTACCCTTCTTATTATTTCTGGTGGCGTTTGTAGGCGGCTGTGCAGGTTCAACCGGCGGCGGAATGAAAGCCATCCGAGTGCTGCTAATATATAAGCAGGGTTTGCGGGAAATTAAACGCCTTATTCACCCTAATGCAATTATTCCTGTCAAACTAGGAAAAAAACCTGTTCCAGACCGGGTCATTGAAGCTGTTTGGGGCTTCTTCTCTGTCTACCTCTTCGTCTTTGTAATATTACTGTTACTCTTACTCGCAACGGGTTTAGACCAAATTACAGCCTGGTCAGCGGTAGGTGCAAGCATCAACAATCTCGGACCCGGTTTGGGCGCAGTAGCCCAGCACTATGGTGATATTCCTGACACCGCAAAGTGGGTATTATGTTTCGCTATGCTAATGGGCCGCTTAGAAATATTTACACTGCTGATTCTGTTTACCCCCGCTTTTTGGCGCAATTAAGCGTCAAAGACGCTTATCATTCAGAACAGAAAGCACAGACCTAAAAGTGATTGTGCATTATCATAACGCCTATAATAAAAATTAATCTGGCCTGTTATTTATGTTGTTACGACTTATTTTACTCAGTTGTGTTTTGATAGTGCCTTTTGCTTGGGCCGACAAGCAAAGCAATGAGATCGAAAAAAACACTGCCGTTCCGGTGATTGACCTAAGACATAACAGCTGGGGCCAAGGCGAGTCACACCGCCTTGATGGCTTATGGGATACCTACTGGGGGCACTTTATCGCGCCAGAAGATATCGCTCAGACCCGAGTTAAAGCAGTTAAGTTTCCTGTGCCTGGGGTATGGAGTACAGAACCCTATCGTTATGTTGAAAAGCCTAAACCTAGCAAATTAGTCACAGACAAGTCTAATGAGGCTCCTGCGAAGCAAACCACTCTGCCTGCTTTGGGTTACACCACTTATCATGCAAAAGTACGGGTACCCGAAAACCTGGGTGAGCTTTATTTGTATATCCCCGATATGCCGAGTGCCTACAAGCTCTGGGTAAATGGGAGATTAACGGCTAGTAATGGTGAAATCGGTTATTTTCAGAACACAGAAAAAGCCGCCTTTTTACCCAAAACGGTAAAGCTATCTAAACATGATGGGGTCTTGGAATTTGTTATTCAAATATCGAATTTTCACTATCGGGAAGGGGGTATTTGGTTTAGTCTCCGCCTGACAGATGAGTCTGGCCGTTTCTCTATGGAACAACAGCCGATTATTCTGGCGGTATTTTTTGGCGCCATTCTGATTGCCATCGGTTTATATAATTTTTCACTCTTCGCCTTTCGCTCCAAAGAGGTCACGGCGCTCTATTTTGGTCTATTATGCCTAGTCGTGGGCGGCAGACGTTTATTAATTGATGAACGTGTTATTTACATGTTTGACTGGTTTAGCTGGGCCACGCTTCAACGCATTGAGCACTTGTTCTTTTACTTGACCCTCCCCTTATTCATGAGTTTTTTTGCTGCATTATACAAAAATCATATTCCTCGATGGACAGCCCGTGTTTCATGGATACTGATTTTACCTTTTGTATTACTGTGCCTGAGCTTCACTAACCGAATCTACACCGAATTGAATATTGCTTTTCAAATGCTAGTGATGATCTCGGTCACTTACGCCATCGTCATGTACATCAGAGTAACCAGAGTAAAAGGCCTGAGCGTCAAAGCCTTTGGCGCTAGCTTATTGATTCTGGCTTTAGCGGTCGCCCATGACGTACTTAAAACCAATGGCCTAATTTATACACCTGTTAATCTTGCACATTACGGCGTACTCGCCTTTGTTATATCTCAAACTATCGCGCTACAACGCAACTACCTAAAAAATTTGGATTTAGTTGAATCGATGTCAGTTCAACTGAAAAGCCGAAACATAGAATTAGAGGAGATGGATGCCTTCAAAGATGAGTTTCTGGCAACGACCTCGCATGAACTACGCACACCACTGCAAGGTATTTCTGGCTTAGCGAAAATATTGAAGGAAGATAATTTCGAGAATTTCTCTGCAGACCAGCAAAATAAGATAGAACTCATCGCCAATACCACCCAGCGCTTGAGTGTATTAGTAAACGACATATTAGACTTCTCAAGCATCAAACACGGAAAGCTGAAACTCAATACCACTCAGCTTGACCTAAGTGCCATCGCAGACCTGGTGCTATCAACCGTGAAACCGATCGTGAATCAAAAAACGCTCAACCAAAAAGATATTGAACTCGCCGCCGAAATTGACCCAAAAGTACGCTATTTAAAAGCCGATGAGTTCCGCCTGCAACAGATTCTCATTAACCTCATGGGGAACGCCGTCAAGTATACCCAGCATGGCTTTATTCACTTGCTTGCATTTCCTTTAAATAATCAGATTATTATCGAGATCTCAGATTCAGGTGTGGGTATTCCTGAAGAGAAACGCCAATCCTTATTTCGCCCCTTTGAACAAGTTCACGTAGAAGGGCACCATTCAGCCAGTGGAACCGGTCTCGGCTTATCAATCAGTCAACAGCTTGTTGAACTACATGGCGGTACATTAACAATAGCCAGTGAAGTTGGAAAAGGCACCACCGTCACCATGACATTTCCAAACGATATGCTCATCAGCCCAGAAAGTATTCCATTGATGAGCCATTCATCTATGAATAAGGCTCATACTGCCAATACGCTTACGAATAAGCCCAGCAATACGACTCATAACATGACAAGTGATGCGCACTCTTTGTCAATAAATGACACGCCATCGAAAAGTGAAACTCTGCATCCCAACAGCCAGCAGTTATCTCAAGAGCCGGTTATCTTCGTCGTCGATGACGAGCCAATGAATTGTGAATTAGTGGCGAGTCAGCTTAATGGTCTAGGGTATAAGATTGAGTTATTCGAAGATGGCCTGAAAGTTCTTTCCCGGCTAAATGAGACCGTTCCCGACTTGATCCTATTGGACTTCATGATGCCGAGAATGTCAGGTTTGGAAGTTTGCCAGTCCATTCGAAAGCAGTATGACAGCTATGAATTACCCGTGATGATGCTCACAGCGCGTCACCAGATCAGTGACATTGTGGCTGCGCTAACAGCGGGCGCAAATGATTACCTGATCAAACCCTATCATGACAAAGAATTGCTCGCCCGCGTTGCCAGTCAGCTTACTGCTCGAAAATACTGGATAGCCAATCGAGAAAACCAAAAACTCAAAAATGAAATAGCACGCCGAGAAATCTTAGAAGAAGAATTGTCCGAACTCAATGCGCGATTGTTGAATGTATTGGATATCAGCGATGAACTCATTATTCTACTTAATGACAGTTTGCACATCGCTTACGCAAATGAAAAAGCCGTCAAGATGCTACAAACAGATAATGACAGCATTCTTGGTAAAGCCATTCTAGAAAAAGTAAGTGCTGACCTAGGCAGAGAACTACAACGCTTAATCAAGGAACAGCCCAGCTCTGCATTTAATATGCAAACCCGAGACAAACGCCTGAATGTTCGCTGGCAAGCCTCGATCAAAAGTTTTTATGAATTCGACAAAGCCTATCTTGCCCTCGTGATTACACCAGTTAGTGAGGCCTTTGAGCCCTCATCAAATGAGTCTTCTTCTACCATCGAAAGCCTAAGTCATGAACTGCATGAAAACCGCAAAAAGATCAATGAAATTGAAGGCGTACTCAGACAAGTAATGTCTAGGCCCGACAGCCCAGAACAAAACCCAGAACAAAGCCCAAAACAAAACTACGAGGCTGCCAATAACACACAAAACATTGGTTTGAGTCAAACTGATGCTGAACAAATTAAGCCGGCACTAAAACAAGTAGCCCTTTCTCAGCTAGCTGAGCCCAGTATTGATGAGCGGAAAGAGTTAATCGTCTCCCTGCTAAGAACATCCTTAAACTTATGGGAGCGATATACCCATAAAGGCAAAGTCGAACTGGCCGAAAATAGCCGATGTTGGCGTGTTTATGTTGATGGCACCACCGTAAAAACACGTACCTTTGATAAGTACCTAAGCGCACGCACAGTACCTGACAGACCCAGATGGCGCGCGGTTGTAAGAACAGCTAATTTCGTATTAGCGAGCTGCGAGTTAAGTGAAATGGAACAACAAACACTGACGCAACTGACACAAGCGCTTGAAGATATTTATACCTAGTTTCACACCCAAGCTGATAAACATGTCATCATAAGTAACCGCCACTGCATACTACTTAAAGGAATAATATTAATATGCTCCGTCTCGCCTTTGCGCTTTTTCTAGCTACGTTTTTTCAGGCATGTTCTAACAATAATAGTGACCCGGGCATACCTGAAAACTATAGTACCACTGCGGTTTATTTGGACCTCGTGCTGGATGCCTCTGCTCCAGCGCTAACTGAAAGTGGTACGCACCTAAGTTTCGATGGTTCATCTATCAACCTTGCACAAGCGGGCTCTGTAAACGGCTACTTGAGTCAGAGAGTATTAATCACGCAAGCTAATGGCGAAGTCTCTGAACTGCAAACGACCTCATATGCTACAGCGGGTGATATTGCTGCTCAGTTTTCGGTAATCGATGGTATCGAAGCAATAGCAAGCACACAGGCCATTGTTTCTGTTGTCGCGTTTATAAATACCTCAGCTACGATGATCGTTAGTCTAAATGGCATCAACTTTCAGCCTGTCGGTGCAAGCACCGCAATGCAGCTTGCCGATCTAGGTATGAAAGTTAATGCATCTCAACTTGTAGATATCACGGCAACTATCGATGCCGCTACTGGGAATTTGCGACTTATTCAAAGAGAAGGCGCAGATTTAGTCTTCGGTTTTTCCGGTGCAGTAGGTGATAACTTTAACATTGAAGGTTCTGTCTCAGCTTCAAGCTCTGTCACGCTACATAATGGTCAGGTTCAAGGCACAGTTGGCGGGACAATTAAGTTCGATATGGATGACGGCTTATCACTAGCCAACGGCAGCGCAACCAGCCCTCTCATCGCTAACTTTACAGGCTCTCCCTTTGTTAACAATCAATTTTCACCCAATGATTCGGGTACTTATAACGATGCGACGTCTTTGACTATTTACGATAGTCTGGGCATGCCTCATGTATTATCGACTTATTTTTCGAAACAGCAATCCATCACCTCCAACCCCAATACCTGGCAGATGCATGTACTGATTGATAATACAGATGTCGGTGACCCTTTAATTGGTGCCACTCCAGAAAGGGCAACCTTTAATCTTGTCTTCGATGTGGACGGAACACTGAATGCGACCTTAAGCGATGATATTTTAATATCCAACTGGGCACCGCTAGATGAAGACGGCGAGCCTAATGGCGCTGCGATACCTTTAAATGTGGTCAATGGTGGCCAACTGCCTATTGCCTTCCCGCCGACCAGTTCAAATTTTGCAATAACGCTTAATGCCAGGCAACTCGGTTCCAGCTTCAAAGTTTTTGAGCTCTCTCAAAATGGCAGAAATGATACACTGAACGCCGCTCTGGAAACCGGTCGGTTCACCAACATCCCGGTTAAGGGGCTATCCTATATCACCCCCACAGAAAGCGGCATCACAAACAATCAAGGCGAATTTACCTATCGACGGGCAGAATCGATTGAATTCTTCATCGGAGGCTTATCGATCGGTAAAGACAAAGCCCAGAGTTTGATGGACCCATTCTCTATGAGTAACAATCAAACAGAATTTGAATCTGCCAAAAACGTATATAGATTGCTACTCAGCCTCGATAACGATGGCGATGTCAGTAATGGTGTCGACCTTAGCGCTGCCATCGCAAGAGATACTGAGAATAAACTTGCCACACTTGAGCTGAATGAATCGGTGGCTACTTTTGGCAGCAGCAATGAAGCACGGCTACTCTTAGGCAACTTGAGTAACGGCTCCACCTTTCTGTCACTTGAAGAGACCTTGTCAGCACTTTTTGGGGCTAACAAACTGCTATCCGGATTCCGAACAACCGGTGTTATGCTCAGCGCTATGTTAGGCAATAACAATACCCTTCCACATCAAACCTTTTCGCCAGATAATGCCGAAAGCTTCAATCATTCCACGCGCATTGAAATAATTGACAGCCTGAGTTTGACTCACGACCTGGATCTATATTTCGTCAATAAAGGCCCTCATCCAACAGATAATGAAAAGAGTACTTGGCTGATCCATGCACAAATCGACAACGCTAATGTTGGTGACCCTTTAATTGGCACAACGCCAACGCTAGCGTCTTATCGCCTGGCCTTTAATGCCAATGGCAGTTTAAACCCAGAAGAGAGTGAAAAAATACTCGTTTCCAATTGGGTACCGAGGAATTCAGAAGGCGAACCAAACGGAGCGTCGAATCCTTTGAATGTGGTCGCCGGAGGCCAGTTGCCAATTGCCGACCCACCGACCAGCTCAAACTTCGAAATTGTTCTGGATCTATTTCTATTGGAGTCTGACTTTAGAGTGATGAACGCGTACCAAAACGGTATCGAGTACACTCCTTAGCAGCACGTCAATGATAATTTAAAACCTGAAGAGCACGGAAAAACATGGCTAAATACGAAAAACGACACCCCCAAGCTTCTGAAAAAGCGCAAGAAGATGCATTAAAAATAGCCAAAGGCACTCAAAAACCAGGCCAAACAAAAGAGCAAACCAAGCTTATTGCACAGGGTATTCAAAAAGGCATAGAGCAATATAAAAAAAAGCACAAAACTAAAACCCGCGAACTCGATAAACAATTAAAGCAGGTCACAAAAGCCAAAACTCAGGAGCCTGAAAAAGAGTTAGTTGAATCTATTATTGTTAAGCAGCATTGGCTACCTTGGACTCTATTTATTGTGTCTTGGGTAGGCTTCATCGTATATTTATCAGGTAAGTTTTAGAGATTAAACTACACTTAATAGGTAATTTTCAAACCCATATTGAGTCTGCTCACTCATTTTTGTCAAACTCCTTTGAGAGCGTTCTATGAGAGTATTGTTTATTTTTGGCCTGCTCCTATTAAGCTTCCCCTCATTGGCAGCTTACAAAAGCTCATCTGAAACCGAAAAAAGTCAGCAGATATCTATCGCGTTTACTTTCTCTATGCCACCTTATCTATATGCCGATTTAGACAGGGGTATTGAACGGGATATTATCGCCGCGGCGCTCAAAGCCGGAGACCTTACGCTAGGTTCCATTCATAATGTTCATTACAAACGCGCCATCGATCTATTCCAGAAAGGCGAAATTGAGGGCATAGTCTCTAACACTGGCAACTACACTTACGAGCAAAGTGGCGCTACATTTTATGCATCCAACAAAACCATCGACTATATCGATTGTTCAATTTCACTGGCAAGAAAGAACTTAGACCTCAACAATATTGACGCCTATTCAGGAAAAACCATTTGGGCATTTAAAACCGCCAAACAGACACTTGGCTCCCGCTTTGAAAAGATGGCAAATAATAACCCGTATTATTCAGAAGATGTTGACCAAAGCAAACAGGCTGAAATGCTCTTATTCGAACGTATTGATATCGCCATTTCCGACCGTAATATCTTCGCCCATAAATTAAAAGCATCAGACAATTATTCAATTCAGGATTTTAGTTTTCATCCGATTACACAGGCAACAGCACGTACCGTTCGATTAAACTCCAAACAAAATCTTGAACGCTTTAACGAAGGCTTAGCGATCATCAAGAATAACGGAAGCTACGACAAAATAATCGCTAAATATCAAAATGAATATTTTTCAGCATGCTTTTAGGCCTATCGCTTTAAAGCGCGGTTAAAGCAGCCAGCTTACCCATACACTGACACTGAACAATGACAGCATGGTAGATGTGACCACGATTTGTGAGGTTTCTTTTTCGAAAACATCATATTTGAAGGCAACCACATGTGCCAAAGCGCCGGTAGGTAAAGCCGTTAATAACACTGTCGCAGCCAGCCAGACAGGGTCATTAACCCCCAAAAGATAAAAAGCCCCCCAAGTCAGTGCTGGGTGAATAAATAATTTTATCCCGACCATCCAGGATAACTCTTTATAGGAAATTGCTGTTTTCGATACCTGTAAACTTGCCCCCAAGCAAAACAAAGCGATAGGAATCGTCGCAGGCGCCAACATATCAATTACCGTCTGAATCATCAGCGGCATGCTGAGCTGATTAGCCGAAAAAAACAGCCCCACGACAGTTGATAGAAAAATAGGATTGCGTAATAAGGATTGATCCAATATCGAAAGTACATATTTCAAACCAGTATGCTCGCGTTTGAGCGACTCTATTAATAATTGAGAACCACCAATAATTAATAGATTTCCGGCTAAAATAATGCTGATCACCGCACCATAAGAAGCTTCGCCCAGCACTCCAAACGTTAGCGGGATACCCATATAAGCATAATTGGCAAAGGTACTATTCAAACCGCGAAGCACATATTGCTCGGCACCTTGAGTCTTAAAAAATAAACGGCAGCCGAAAACGGTTACGATACTGGTGACCACTGCCCCTACAAGAAAAGCCCCAAGAGCAGGTAGATTGATCAAACTTTCAAGAGGCTCTTTACTCGAGGCATTAAAAAGCAAGGCTGGGACCGCTAAAAAATAAACAAACTGATTGAGACCAGGTAACATTTTCACGTCGAAGATGGTTCGCTTAAAAACATAACCAAGCCCAATCATCAAAAATAGCGGTAAGATCGCCTGAACACTTAATAACAAAGTAAAACTTCCTATTTACCAAGAATTTGAGCCGCGTATTATAGCGCTAGCCTCTACCTGGCACTAATTTTTCTTAGCCTCTAGACAGTTCAATAACGACCAATACGGACTCATGACAGCGGCCTCTCATCTTTTAACGCCCCCGTTAATTTGGGCTCGTATGAACGCCTTAATTCTCATACTTTGAAGCTAGTCCCACTTCTTCAAGCCTTTTTGACCTAATTGCCCTAATTTACCCGTCTTTGACAAAGCCATTTAACTCGCTGCTTCATAAGATTTTAAAACTTTCTCGAATCGAAGGAAGAGCAAAGAATAAAACCTGAAATCTAAATATAGAAATAATATTGGAGTCTATGATGAAAAGCCTGAAATTTAAAAAAGTAGTGGCCTGTGCCTCATTACTTGCTGCCGCATTTACTGCGAACGCGAGTGACTATAGTAATGTATATATCTTTGGCGATAGCTTGTCAGACAATGGTAACTTGCATGCGCTTGCGCCAGAGCAAACCTACGGCGAACGTTTCACCAATGGCCCTGTTGCAGTAGAAATCGTGGCAGGCGCGCTTGGTCACGCTTTAACACCCTCACTTCACCTTGCAGGCGGTTACACCGGTAACAATTTTGCCATTGCGGGTGCGAAAGCAGTTGATGAAGATGGTGATGAACTAACACCTGATATTAACCTGCCAACTCAGGTCAATGCCTTCTTACAAATCAATGGCGGTGTTGCACCTTCAGATGCTTTATACATCATGTTGATTGGTGGTAACGACATACGTGCCGCACGTGAAATCCGCTCAGCAGCTGTTTTTGCTGAAACTGCAGCGGAGCGTCAAGCCATTCGTCAAGCAGCTAATGACTCCCTTAAAACCGCTGTTGCGTCTGAGCAAGCTCAGCTGCTCAAGCTAATCGCAGCCGGCGCACAACACATTATTGTTTCAAACGCACCTGATATTGGCGCGATCCCTGAAACTGATTTGGTTGCTGCAGGTTTATTGGCTTACGCAACAACAGAGAGACAGATCCGCAAAGCGAACCGTCTGCCTCAGGTGACAACTAAGCTTTCAAGTAAGTATAACCGCAAGTTAGCACGTAAGTTAGCACGTACTGAGCACCAAACAGGTGTGGATATAATCGAATACGATTTGTTTAGCTTTTTGGCTGACCAGGTTGAAAACGCAGAAGACTATAACCTAACTAACACTGATGATGCCTGCGCTTATATGATTTCACAAGCAGGTGCATTACACCCTGAGTGTGATGGCTATGTGACTGCAACAGGTTTCTTATTCTATGACGAAATCCACCCAACCAGCGCTGTACATCAAGCTGCGGGTATGGAAATTATTGGTGAGCTGCTCGCACAGTAATAAGAGATATCATTTCATGAGTAGTGATTCGGGGCCTTGCGCCCCTTTTTTTAGTTATCATTAACTCAAATAAAAAACGCACCCATCTGAATGCGTTTTTTGTTCTAAAGCCTTATTTATCTAGAGAGTTAGTTATCTAAAGTCTCATAAATAACGCGAGACATAGATTTACTATCCGAGCCTGAGACATACTGAAAAGTACCGGTATCACGCCAGAACTGCCACCAGGGAATGCTTTGCGTATAAGTCGAAAAATCAACATTCAAACCCGCATTGAAGTCATTATAAACATAGGTCACTTTACCTCTGGCTTCATCATCCTTTAAGCCTCCATGATCATAATGCTTAGACATCAACACAGGAAAATGGTTATGTAACAAGCCATCAGGGCCATCGCGACTCTCACGCTCACCGCTATAACCTATGTTATTGGAACAACTGCTAATACCAACTGGAGAAGAAGCGCCACATGAAGAAGACGCAGGAATAACGCCATCGCTATAACCCGATAGAAGCAGTTTCAATGGATTGGTATTGCCACCACTACCAGAAAAACGCAGACGCGGGATGTCATTCGGCTGCATAGAAATGGATCTTGCACCTGAATAAGTCAAATCCTGTACAACCCCTAAATCAGACATATCAGACGCACTCAGGTCCAAGCCTAAAAATAAACCGATGGTGCTCTTGATCCACTGCGGGACACTCGAACTCGAAACAGCGCCAACGGCTAAATCAGCAAAGTCGGTCCCGCCTCCCGCAGCCCCAAAATCAATAGTCGCAACAATATCCAAAGGCTCATACCCTGCACTGGTCATCCAGGATTCCTGGTTCGCCATAAAATGGCGCATCACCTGGTCGCCGGTACTATGCAACACAACCACACAGCCATTGTCACACAGGCCTTGCGCCGAGTAGACTTTTGCTTGCTCAAAAATCTGCTCGGAGATTTTTCCTTCCACACGCTCAGCTGAACTCCAATTGAGTTTGCCTTCAGCGCGATCAAGCCAGAAATCCGAGATTAAGTCACGATTATAAACTTCTGCGTCACTTGGTTTACTCGACAAATCACCAAATTGGAAACCGTGTACTAATAGCACATTATGGCCCGCTATCTGCGCATTCGCGGTCGAGGTAAAACCCGCCGTCGCCGCAACAGAAATGGCAGCCGCCATCACCGTTCTCTTTAATTTATTACGGTGCTTTCTATTATTCGTTTTCATGTTTAGACCTTTTTCTTATTTTATTTTTGTCTAGACAGCTTTTTATTCTGCTAGACACGACAGAATGAAAGCTTGGTCAAACTAACTCACGCTACAGAAACCACGACTTATAAAAGACATACCGTTGAACGGAAAAAGGTAAACCAAACCTTCTTTCAATTATTGAAAAGACAAAGAGGTATCTGTAGGTTTAATCAATACCGGCCATTTTCTGCAAAAACTCTAGCCGTTGCTGGTTTTTGGGGTCTTCATACGCTTCTTGACTATAAAGACTGAAATCGAAACCCTGGACTTTATAGGCATCTTGCTCAGCCTCCCCGTAACCGGTTTTATCACCGGGGTTTGCTGGGCCACGGGTGATGTTGAAGTCACTCAGAGTATAAGGACCGACAAAACCTTTACTGCGTAAAGTGGATGCATGTATTTTTAATAAGCCGCTATTCTCGCGTGCGGTTAAAAGAAAAGCAGAGTTAAGGTGACTAATCGGTGCTTGACTCTCTTCGTCAAAGAGATTGGCTTCCACCCGATAATAACCTGGCACCAAGACATCAAAATACGCCGGAATAATGAGGTGAGCACCCTCAACATAACTTCTCTCCAAGCGAGTCATCTTGGCATCTGTTACTACGAGTTTAAAAACTGCAGTGACATTTGCCGCCTCACCATTGTCAAAACTAAGAGCCGCATTCACCACTACATCTATTTGGTCTATACTCGAAAATACTGATTTATCAATTACTCCAGCATAAGTAAGCACGCCCTCTGAAAAAGAAGAGTGTGTAAGGCTAAGCCCTTCAGCCTGTTTTGATAAACCCGATAAAGAGACAACGACAGTCTCCGGCTTCACCTCTGCCAAGGCCTCACCACTTATTACTACCCTCACTGCCAAATTGTTATCCCGACTAACAATATACTGATCTAAGACAATGGCAGCCTTCAGGCCTTCATTAAAACCAAGGGGAATAGCTTTGGGTATAAAGGCACGAGGATGCAATAAGTTCCAATCATTCTCATAAAGAGGCTTTGAGTATTTAGGGTAGCGACTATTCTCTTGGTAAGCTTGCGCAACCTCGACCATCTGTAGGCGAACCCCTTCGCCTAGCAAGCTATGCTGATTCGCAACTTCTGGAGACGGCGCCACAGCAGAAGACATCTTTGAGTTCACCGTTTTCATCAGGTAGGAATGAGCAGGTAAGACCTTAGATGTGATAGCAAGTTGGTCGATCACGGAAGTAGATTGTTCAGGCCATAATGACCACAAACAGGCCATCGACACAGCCGCCAATGACAGCACCATTGCTTTATTCTTTTTCATATCAAACCCTTCTTATTTTTGTTTTCTATTTGCCAGTCTCATGTTGAACAATTCGGTCTATTTCGGCAATGTTGATTACGGGTAATCTAGGTTGTTTTAGGTAAAAATTGACTCATAACGAAAAAAAAACCTAAACCTCCTACAAATAGGGCATACGAGCTTCAGCATAAATAAGTACAAGCATACTCATTAGTAAAAATAATACACAATACAAAACAACAACTTAAATATATTGCCATCATATTTAACACAAGTTAACTATTTATAGTTTACACGTGTACTCCGAAATGCAATACTGCGTCCAACTTTTCTCCCGGCGCACATAAAATTCGCAGAGAGAAAACCTGCTTTGCTTTTATGGAGACCACCATGCATAGACTATCAAATCTCGACGCCTCTTTTTTACACCTTGAGTCGGCCAGGACGCCCATGCATATCGGCTGTATTTTAACCTTTGCAGCACCAACATCAGGTGAAATTAGCTTCCCGCGTTTTAAGGATTTCATTGCTTCACGCCTGCCTATTTCACCTATTTTTCGTCGGAAGCTATCTTCACAGCTTTTTGATATCGATCGACCCGCTTGGATTGAGGATGAACACTTCGATATTAATGAACATATTTTTGATCAAGAAATTGACCTAAGCACGGAGCAAGATCAAAAAAATGCATTAATTAGCGACTTTTTTAGCGCAACGCTGGATCAAAGCCGTCCCTTATGGGAAATGCTGTTCATTAGAAACGTCGATAAAAAAACAAGCATCAAAGATAAACCCAATACCAAGGGTGAATTTTACGCACTGCTTAAATTTCACCATGCCGCTGTGGATGGCATGTCTGCTGAGAAGATACTTTCAGGCCTGATGAGTCCTGAAAAAACGTCACTTGAGAGTTTGAAAGATGTCTGGAAACCAAAACCATCCTATTTCTCAAAAACCGCGATAGAAGTCACCAGTAAGCATGTTCAGAACGCTTATCAAACACCCAATAAGTTATTAGCGCTCATTCGCCGCACCAGCCATTCTGCTCTTAGCTCACAGGCGCTGCGTTTCATTGATAAACAACAACTTCCACCGCACTTTTTTATGGCACCTGCTACGCCTTTTAACAAAGCGGTCGACAAAGAGCATGATTTTGCCAGCGCTCATCTATCACTTCAAAAAATTAAAGAGGTTCGCAAAGCGTATCCTGGCAGTACCATTAATGATGTCGTATTGGCGATCTGTTCTGGCGCCCTAAGAAAGCACCTTGATCAACAAGGCGAGCTACCAGAGCAAGCCCTTGTGGCTATGATTCCGGTTTCCAAGAGACAAAAAGATGAGTCTAAACCGCAGGAAGAAAACGGTAACCTTATTTCACCTATGCTGGTTTCGTTAGCCACAGATATCGATGACTCGGTATCACGCTTGGGTATGATTCATCAAAATACCCTCGTTGCTAAAAAGTTTAATCAGAAAGTGGCCCTTGAACGCATCATGAAACATTTACCATCATGGTCATCAGCTTTAACCATTAAAGCCTTTACCCGCCTACGCTTGGGTAAATACATCAACCCGGTATTTAACACCATCATTACCAACGTGCCAGGCCCAAAACAACCCTTATATCTGGATGGTGCTGAACTACTCTCAATGGAAGGCATTGCACCTATTGTAGATGGTATGGGGCTCACCATGGTGGTGACCAGCTACATTGATACCTTAACAATCAGCCTGACCAGCAGCGCATCGATGTCTGGTCACACTCATCATTTGGTCAAGAGTTTTGAAAGCGCACTAGAAGATTTGCACCAGAAGCTGGTCATCAATAACAATATAACACCGCTTGCCGCAGCTTAACGGCATTTAGCTAAACAAACTGGGTTAGAGAGAATATAAGTTTCTCTTTATCCCAGTTCTACCCCCCTCTATCCCCACGCCCTGCTTCAACATAAAATTGCCTAAGAAAAAAATCCCCTTTGTATTTTTACGACTATAATTCTTAAGCTTGTTGCATTTGTATGGACTGCAGCGCGAAGAAAAAACAATTGCATGAGGAAATATGCATGGATCAAAATATGGAACTAATGAGTAATGTGCTCGTCCTGGATGGTAATGAAGACGCATTTGGCGTGCTTAAAGTTTTTTGTCAGGAAAACCACCTGGTAGGTTTACGGGCATCGAGTGAAAGTGTTCATGAGGTGATGAACAGCAACATCTATTTTGGGGCGATCTTAATTTCAGAAGAGCCTGTGTCTAATGACACAGATTCATTAGAACTCGCCTATCAAATCTATCTAAGTCGACCAGACTTACCGATCTTTTTAAGACGCTATGATTCATATAATTTGGATAACATTCCTGAAAAGTATCAGAATGTATTTGTAGGAGCTTATTGCTTATCAAACTTAGAGTCGCTTAAAAATTTAGTACAAGAGCATCTTTTTGACGCCTTTTATCCTGCTGATTTGGTACGAGGGATGAAGAATATTTCAGAGGAATGTATAAAACGTAGTTTTACGGATATTGACGTTCAGGGAGATACACCGTTCTTGGTTCGCGATAAGTTAATGGAAGACTTCAACAGTTTAATCGCACTGGAAAGCAAGTGGTGCCGTGGTTATATGATGCTGCAAACCGGTAAAGGGAAACTGGTGGATTATATCAAAGCCAGTAAAACAACGATTGAAGCCAGCGACATCAATGATCAAGATTCGAATACTTTAATTAGTAATTTAACCAATGAAATATGGGGCGCGATCAGGCGAGAGTATATGGGTTATGGCAACCAGCTTGGCGCAGATGCAAATCGCACCCAAGTGCCTATTTTTATTAACCCTGATAACCGCTATATTTCCTTTGGCACCTCTAAGCCACAATTATGTTACCGTTATCATATTACCGACAAAAACGGCCTACTTGACCCTTTAGTGATCAGCCATAAACTCATTTTCAATCTTGACTGGTCACCCGAGCACTTTGAAGTGAGCGAGAAAACCGTGGATGAATTTATTGAAACCGGTGACTTGGAAATGTTTTAGCGAAAATCATGCATCTATTTATGTATTACAAGTTATTTATAACAAGCTGACTATATCAGGCCCAATACTCAATACTTAAATAGACGCTTAAGGCAATCAGTAATGCGAGCAGCAGCATGAAAGTAAATCTGGATATATGCCTAATGCCCGAAGCACCTTTAGACTCCAAAGCTGCTTTTCGGCGCTGATGCTCCAAGTCAATGTGCTCAACCAGAAGTTTCACATTGCGAACATTCGCTTTAAAGGCGACATCTGCGATATCACCTGCAATAGGCACTAAACCTACCAACCAATCGATAAGTACGTTACCCAGCATTTTCATTTTCAATGACGTGGGCACCCCCAGTTTCGAGGCCTCGAGAAGTAAGTAAACAGACAGCACCAAACCAATTGTTTCGCCGACAAAGGGAATCAAACCAACAAGGGCGTCGATACCAAAATGAATTTTGGTAAACGGAATTCGAAACCGGCTGTCTGTTAGCTCAGCATAACGTTCAAGCCGTTTGAGTGTTGCGAGCAGCTGCTCATCTGAAAGGTCTTTATTCATATATTAGGATTGTACATCAGATCATCATGGCGCTATATGCATAAACGCCCTACAAGTAACCTTTAAATGATTAATCTTCGTTATTCTCTTGCTTGGCAATTAATGTTAAATTTTCCCAAAGCTAAGCCTGTGAATGTAATACCCTTTATAAACAAAAATTAAAGCGAGCGGATATGACAACAAATGATAAAACCCAACCTGTACTCGTAACAGGTGCGAACGGTTACGTGGCTTCTTGGTTGGTAAAGTACCTATTAGAAGAGGGCTTCACTGTACATGCGACAGTACGAGATAAAACGAATCAGAAGAAAGTCAGCCATTTACTAGATCTGTCGGCCAAACATCCAAACCAGCTGGTACTATTCAATGCCGATCTATTTAACAATGGCGACTTTGAAGCAGCAATGGCAGGTTGTGAGCTCGTTTTCCACACCGCCTCTCCTTTTATTGTGCGAGGTTTAAATGATCCACAGAAAGAATTGATAGACCCTGCACTCAAAGGCACACGTAATGTTTTGGAAACGGCGAATCAAACTGACAGTGTTAAACGCATTATTTTAACCTCCTCCGTGGTCGCAATTTATAGCGATAATCAAGAAACACTGGCTCAAGCAAATGGTTCTTTTTCTGAGTCGGACTGGAACAAAAGCTCATCCCTCAACCACCAACCTTACAACTACTCAAAAACACTTGCCGAAAAAGAAGCCTGGAAAATGGCCAAAGAGCAAAATCGTTGGGATTTGGTCGTGATGAATCCGGGACTCGTGCTTGGCCCTTCTCTGGCCCAAGCATCAGATTCTACCAGTTTGTCCACCATGCTTGAAATAATGGATGGCACCCTTCGTACCGGCGCGCCTGACTTACGCTTTCCAATTGTAGATGTACGCGATGTGGCGACAGCGCATATTAAAGGCGCATTAAAACACGATGCAAACGGGCGTCATGTATTGGTGAGTGGTTCGATATCAATCATGCAAATAGCAAAGGTCATAAAACAAGCATTTCCGGGTCGATGCAAACTGCCAATCTGCCAGGTACCTAAATTTTTAGTCTGGATTTTAGCGCCGATGCTCGGCATTAAGCGGGACTTTGTTAAACGTAATGTGGGTTACCCAATTGAGTTTGACAATAGCCGCGCTAAAAAAGAACTCGATATCAATTTTATGCCTATAGAGGCCTCTGTTAAGGATCACGCTCAGCAGATTATTGATGACGGTTTAATTTAAGCATTCGCCTATAACAGGTATTTTAGAGCCACTAACCGGTAGGGAGCGCAGCTTCCTACCGGTTGATAAGCACCCCCCATGTTAGTCCTTTAACCTATTCTGACCACGCTCTAGTAACAAATCTTTAGGCAGCAGATAGTCAGGGTTTTTCTGAATAAATTCTTCGAGCAGCCTTATCGCCGCCTCCCTCTTTCCTTCTGCAAGAAGTCTTCTTATGGTTTGTAAATCCACAAGCCGACTATCCATCAAAGCCGCCGTTTCTTTTGCCGCAGCGACTTCAGTCGAAGTAGTATTTTCTTGAATCTGAGCAGTACTTTCTTGAATCTGATCCGCGCTGTCATGAGCCCATTCGGCATCATCGAAAACTGACATCTTTGCGCTCGAACTTGGCGCGAGTGAAGGCCTTGCTGGTACTTCAATCCTTTGTCTCTCTAGTGCCCGTTTTTGTATTGCGTTTTTATGCTTTGATTGCCGTTCTTTTTTAGCTTTAAGCTGAACTTCAGCCTTTTTTTGCTCAAACATCGCGGGTACCCCTTGCTCAAACTGTTTTGATACGCCTTCCATTGGCTGAAGTGATTGCGGCTCACGTTCTTCCAACTCTAGCTGATTAGAAACTGACCCTTTGGAAACAGGCGCCGCAGCAGGCCTTGTGACATCGTCAAGTTGGCGATCATAGGATTCGTTTAAAAGCGGGTCAAACTGAACTTCCTGACGCATATCGAAAAATAAATAGATCGACAAAACCATCACGGCGGCGACAGATGTAATCCGCGACCATGTGGATAACATGGCATGACTGACCCTTTGTTTTTCAGTGATCGATAATTGATCTTCCGAGCCTTTGGCTAGCTCAAGAATGGCGCGATCAATCGCCTCTGGCGGGCGCTCTCTTGCGCCATGCTGATAAAGTTTGCTCAGGTCATAAGGTTCGTTTTGGTCACTAGGCGTACTCATGACGCCCCCTCATTCTCTGCATAGTGTTTCAAACATTCCTGAAGTTTTCGCTTTGCATAACGCAAGCGTGTTTTAACCGATTCATAAGAAGCATTAACCACATCAGAGACCATTTTAAGCGTCATATCAGTTTCCTGGCTCAACAAAAAAACTTCACGCTGTACTGTGGGTAAGCTCTGCATACACAGTTTTAAACGTTCTGAAAGTCGGTCGATTTCATGTGCACCTTCTGGCTGAGCCCGGGCTTTTAAGTCAGGACCATGCTCAGCTTCGTCATAAGTGTGTACCTGTTTGACCGTTCTAAAATGGTCAACACATAAATTATGCGCGATACGATAAGCCCAGGTCGTCCATTTAGCGCTGGGTAGATAATCCGGGGCCGATTTAATCATTCGCCCCCAGCACTCTTGATATAAATCTTGTGCTAATTCAACTGAGTTAAGCTGACGCGAAAAGTAGCGATAAAGCGGCGCTTTATGCCGTTTATACAGACGCTCGAACGCCGCAGTATCGCCACTGGCATAAGCTAACATAAGCATTTCATTTGTTTCAGTCTGATCTGGCATCGTTATAAAACCTTCACCTAAGCGGTGAAGGTCAACATCCTTTTATTATTTAGTGATCAAGATTAGCAGCGAGTCGAACCAACTGAATAAACTCACTTCGATAACCAAGCGGGTCATCACCTTTTGAATTCAAAGCATGGTTGATTATGCGTTCATATTCAAGCTCATCAAGATACTTACTACGCTTTAGCGTTTCACCGAAATGCGCCACGGTTGATGCAAACCTGAAATCTTGCGAGGCATGCTCAAATTCATTAATACTAGCCGGTCTTTTTATGACACGTTCGATCAGCTGACTGGTATTTTGATTGGGTGCTTTATACCTGAATTTAATAAAAGCCAGTTCCTTAGAGATAGCCTGCCTCTCACCCTTTTCATGCGTAATGCCATAACGCAAATTATCGACTCTATTCGCCCCACTTTGATTCAAAGCCAATTCATAGATTGCGGTGACGGTATGACCTGCACCAATCTCCCCTGCATCCACCTTGTCATTATTGAAGTCCTCACGCGCAAGTACACGGTTCTCATAACCTACCAGGCGATATTCTGAAACATGATCCGGGTTAAATTCGATCTGTATTTTAACGTCTTTGGCAATGGTTAATAAGCTCGCACTGAGTTCTTCAACGAGCACCTTCCGAGCTTCTTTAAGGGTATCAATATAAGCGTAATGCCCATTACCCGTGTCAGCAAGTTGTTCCATCAGATGGTCATTATAATTACCTGTTCCGAAACCCAGAGTCGTTAAGGAAATACCCGTCTGCCGCTTCTGTTCGATTAATTCTTTTAGGGCTTCAACATTCCGGGTGCCGACGTTAAAGTCACCATCGGTTGCCAGCATAATGCGGTTAATACCATCAGCAATATAGGCTTTTTCAGCCAATTGATAGGCCAGCTGAATACCCGCTTTACCATTCGTTGAACCACCGGCCTGTAAAGCGTCTAGCGCCATTTCGATTTTAAGAGATTGGTTGCCATTGGTGGGTTCAAGCACCACACCCGAGGCACCGGCATAAACTACTATCGACACTTTATCGTCAGCATTTAATTGCCTAGTTAGTAATACTAATGATTTCTTCAGCAAGGGTAACTTATCAGGCGAATGCATTGAGCCACTGACATCCAGCAAAAAAACCAAGTTGGCTGCCGGGCGTTGCTTGGCTTCTGGCTGAAAACCTTTTAAGCCTATTTTTAACAATACATGTTGCTCAGACCAGGGGGATTGGGCTACCTCAGTTTGAATATTAAAAGGCTGATTTTGACTAAGAGGTACCTCGTACTGATAGTCAAAATAATTAATCATCTCTTCAATTCTGACGGCATTCACGGGGGGTAGGTTGCCTTGGCTAATCATACGCCTAACATTGGTGTAGCTACCGGTGTCGACATCAATACTAAAGGTTGAAACGGGCGTTTCGCTCACCAGCATCACCGAGTTTTGCTCAAATTCAGCATATGTTTCTTCATTCAGCTGCTGATAAATGGGCATAGGCATGGCGATAACACCGGCTACAGAGGGCTGGCCTGAAGCTAAGCTCATGTCAGCGAAAACCTGTGGTGCATGCATATTGCTGTGCTTTATTTTCGCTGCAGGTCTACTATTAATAGCTGCCGATTCAAGTGATTTGGCGCGAGATTTTATTTCAAGCCTTGATAAGCGCTGACTTTTGTATTCTTTTCTCACTTCTTCTTTTGCCTGATCTTGGGCTTGCCCTGCTCCTTTTTCATCAATTTGCTTTTCATTAACTATTTTTTTAATAACTTGTTTTTCATTGACTACGCGATCATCACTTAGCGCAATCTCGGTAAGAATTGCATCGGTAAGCCCGGCTTCCGTATTAGCCGTATCGGAGGAAGTTTGATTACTCGCAGCACATCCCAGCATAAATGATATAGGCAGTGCTATCGATATGGTATGTAGCGCGATCAAAGTCTCGTGGGTAAATTTTGGCAGGGGATTTAGCATAATGACGTCCTTTTATAGTGATTAATTTTATTGATCAATGACTACAAACGAACGAAAGATTGAAAGGGGTTATTTATTTTTTATACGCGACTTAATCATTCATACGATAGTAATTCGGCGTATGGCCGGTCCATTTTTTAAAAGCATGATAAAAATTGACGGTATCTGAGTACCCCAACTCTTCTGCAATCTTCTCGTTAGAAAAATCTTGATGCTGAATTAAATTTATCGCCAATTGACATCTGACGGTATCAATCAAAGCACTGAAGCTGGTGCCCATTTTGCTCAGCCGTCGCCTTAAGGTACGACTACTTATACCCAATGCGTGTGAAATCATATCCGGGTCGGGGAAATCACCTTTAGAACATTTCAGAATACAATTAATATCATCCACGAGAGCGGGCCCTGCATCCAACTGTTCAAGCTGTTGCTGCTTTAATTCCGCCAACAGTACTTTTAAATTTTTTGCAGTTTCGTCCGCTGAGTGCTGTGAGCTTAAAACAGGCACCCTTAAACTATCCAAACCTATTTCCCATTCATTAAATTTCGCCTGACCTTCAACTTCACAGCCGAATAAATCTTCATAAGTTTGCTTTTCAAGTGCCGATAACGACGCCGTAAAACGCACCACTTTAATATCGAGCGGCAAGCCTGAAAGCTCTTTAGCAAAGACCATTGAGCCCATCACCGTTAACTCAAACAAGAGAGTCAATATCCTTGAATCTAACCGAGAGACATCAATCAGGCGGTTAGTGAATGTATGCTCATCATAGATATTGACCATATCGGTAAAGCTGCCTATTAACTCGTAATAAGCCTGGCTAAGCTCCAATGCCTCGCCTAAGGTTGGGGCATTTCTAATACAGACACCTATCGAGCCCAAATCAGCAAGTTTATAGGTCCGCGCAATATCACAACCCAGCCCCGGGCGGGCAAATTTATCCGCGACCCGCATCAGACCATCAAGTGCTTGATGCGCATTAATAAAGGGTTGTTCAAGGGCCTCTGATAACAAGCCCATATCATGCTGTTGAAACTGACACCACGAAGCAAAACCGTTTAGAGATAAGAAGCTGAAAATAGCGCTTAACTCAAAACTCGGATATTTTTGATCACCAGAGCTGGCAATTTGCTTAAGCGCGATGCGCTTTTTTTGAGAAGATTGATTGGACGTCATAGCATCATTTTTATTATTTCGTCACAAAGAAAAAATCTCACTTGCTATATTATTGACGCTTTGAAAATCAATGTCCTTATTAATAAAACTCGCAACTAAACTTTTATTAACAACATAGCAAGTGAGGAATACTCATAAAACATAACTGGAGAAACAAGTAACATGAATTATTTTCATGTTACTTTTAAAGTCTACACAATTAAGCCACCTTATACCTTGTTACTTGTGGCCATTTAAAGGACAAAAAAGGACAAACCGAACGTTTATCCTTCTTATGCCTAAGACTGCTCTCTTGCTAACCCCGCTACAATCGTAGCGTGTTAATTAACTGAAAACTCCCTTGATGTGCCAGAGTAAGCATTAATACTACCGGTCCAGCCATTTTTCCAGTCACCTTGGTGAACGATACGGTAAGTACCAGTATCAGCCGTTGACGGTATATTCCAGGTAATATCGATTAACGAACGATCACTACCATCACGACGCCACTCATATAACGTATCCCAGTCCCAGTCGTACGCAACAGTTACCCAACTAGCGCCTACTTTCTTCTGTACCTTTAAGAAGGTGTCTTGAATACGTAGGTTATTCTTCGGATGCCCACCTCGATAGGTCACTTTGACTGAATCACCCAAGCTGTAACTCGAATTGGCATTATTCTTCACCTCCCCAAAGGACTCGTACCAGTATTTTCCATCCCAGACTACACCGGCGCGTTCATTGCGGTAATCATTAATTCGGTCACGTGGCGCCTTATCATCAATGACCGACTGATTATTTTTCATTGCCGCCGCTAAACCATTCAACTCTTGGCGGTAAGCAGCCAAGGTATACCTCCCAAACTCGGTTGATGCGCCTTCATAATGTTGCTTATCGAATTCTTCCGCAGTCGCTAGATAACCACTGTAAGTATTTGCCATGCCCGCAATCACCACGGTCGTCACGCCTTGAGAGCTAAGTTGATCAAGTACTTCTTGGCGCATCCTACGACCTGCCATTGTGGTCGCTTCAACGGGCACACCAATGACGGCTAGCTCACCGATAACAAACAACTGAAAGGGCAGCACTTCAGGCACCCAGTCCATATCCCCTGTTGAGAATAACACCGGTTTTGGCTCCTGACATGCGTCTTGATTCCCGACAAAAGTGAAAGCAAACTGTAGCAGTGAGTCAACGCCGTCACTGTTACTCGTGGTCAAGCCTTCAACAATACTGGGGTTTAACTCTGAAGGGCCGTTCTCAGCGCCTGCAGCAAATGAATAACCTCTAGCAGAACTGCATAAGCTCTGATTTCCCGCCTGCGTAAATTCATCACTGACGGTATAATTCTCAAAATCAGCCCAACGATGGCGGTAATCAACTGAGCCATTCAAAGCCAAACCCGGCTGATTATACAAACTCAGGCCTTTAGTATATTGACGCTCCCCTGCTAGCTTGGTATTTAAAAACTCATCACTGCTACCTTGATAACCGGGTGCAGAGTATGCATTACCGTCAACCGCTACCGTATCGCCTTCATCGCTGTTTGCAAATGCCGCGACGAAAGTTTCACTCGCACTAAAGTCGGTGCCTTTGAGTTTTTCGAATTCATTCTGAGCATATCCTTTGTTATCGCCACTAATCAGTGTGAACTTTTTACTAAAGCTTGTGGGGTGCACAGAAAACCAATTGATCATGCCGATTTCATCACCATTACTCTTTTTAAACTTTAAAACAGACATGGTGTTATTGGTGTTACTCGAAAATGCACTCGCATCGCTATTGTTGTTATAGGCAGTTTCTGAACGATTTTTGGTAGCACCGTTTAACTCCCCCTGCACCAGCTCGATTGAACCCGGCGCCAAATTGGCGTGAGCGCGCTGTATTGATTTCACAATACCGTCAACAATAGCGTTAAAGTTTTCTGAACTATAACCTCCAAGAAGCTGAGAAGAGTCAGCCGAAGCCAGTTCATAAAGTGAGTAATGAGAAGCACCACCGGCAGCGACATGAGTATGAGTTGCGGTTAACATGACATTATCATGCGAATAAGTCCCACCGAATAAATTATTCAATTTCTTAACGACTTCTATTTTAACGCTTTGGAACATGGCGCCTAAATCAGCACTGACGAAAACCACACGTTTATTTGTTTCAGGGCTTTCCATAATGAATGCACGTGAACGGGAACGTTGATGCAAGCCTGTCGTTTGTTGATTGGTATCGGCATAGCCAAACATACCATTTTCAGCAGCCGGGCCGGTAATATCATAAATACCCGTGCCAATATTGTAAGCCGACGAGCCAGTATTCGCTGTTTGCCAGCTCACCGATAGTGATGCACCGCTATACGCTGAGTATCCTCGAACCATCAGCTGGTACTGCCCATTTGGGTTCGATACAGAACAGGTTTCATTATTACCACTTAAATAGGGCCTACAATCATAACTTGAACTGGTGGGAGCGGCACCTGCACGTAAGTACAGATCGGCGTCACCCGATCCACCTGACAAAACCACCTCAAGCTGGCTCGCACCTGCAGGTAGGTCAATGGTGTAAAAAACTTCTGAGCCACTTGAACCCGAGAGTGGTAAAGTCTCGCCGTTAGAAACAAAAGTCTCGGCATTTACCATGCTGGCACCTACCATTAAAGCAGTTGATAGAGTAAAACCATTCATTAGTTTATGTATAATCATGGGCTATCCTTTAGTGCTGAATTATTTTTATTTGACTAAGGCTGTCGCGCTTTTCTAGTTTTGGCTCACCATTTTCGTCGCTTTGTTTTTTCAACGAGCGTGGTGATTTCCTGAGTATCGCAAACCATTTGGCTTTGAATAATGTTAGATATGGCCACATGAGGCTCATAAAAAGTGATCGCCAGACAGTTCACTATTTGAACAGTTTTATAATTTGTCTCACCCGCTATCTGTTAAATACTCACTATAGATTCACGACTAACTCAATGACCAGGGCTAAAACAATGTCTCACCCCATACTGTATTCATTCCGTCGCTGCCCTTATGCGATGCGTGCTCGCTTAGCCATAAAGTCGAGCCATGCGATAGTCGAATTACGAGAAATTGTATTAAAAAACAAGCCTGAGTCGATGCTCGTTTACTCACCAAAAGGCACTGTGCCCGTACTCGTGTTAGCGCAAAAAAAGGTGATTGAGGAAAGTCTGGATATTATGCTTTGGGCCTTAGAACTGAATGACCCTGAGCGCTGTTTACCTGGTTCACAAGCACAAAGAAATGAAATGTTGGCACTTATTCAAAAGAATGACTTTGAGTTCAAAGCGAGCCTGGATCGATACAAATATGCCGACCATTTCCCAGAACATCCTGAAGCGTTTTATCGACAGCAAGGCGAGATATTTTTAAGAGAATTGGAGTTACGCTTGACCGAAAATAACTTTCTATTTGGTGAGCATTTTAGTTTCGCAGATATGGCGATATTCCCTTTTATTCGGCAATTCGCACACGTTAATTTAGCCTGGTTTGAGCAGGCAAACTATCCAAAGCTTCAAAACTGGCTGAATATATTGAAAGCTTCGGCATTATTTTTGAGTATTATGAAAAAATACCCAGCATGGCAAGAAACTGACGAAGCTTTTTATTTCTAGAGAGCACAAGGTAGTAGCTCTAAATAATAAAGCCACGACGCGCTAAGCGCCGTTGTGAAAACGCACCTGTTTAGTCTTTCTCTGGTGCAAGACTCAAACCTGTAATATCGGGTAATGAGATAGGTATTTCAGACTTTTCGTCACATAAATCGGCCCCAACAGGTGCGAGACTGACATTATCAAGCGCATGATGATTATCTTCTACCTCAGGTTGCTCTTCAGCCAAACGAATACCGGTAGGATCCAAAGCGAAATGCGTATGCGATAAAATTTCATCTACTTTCTCACCCGCTATAGATAAACCACTGGCATTATCAGTCTTCACCGGATTGGGCGCTTGAGCGGCGCCGCTTGCCGTAGCTGACTGAACAGACGATTGGGCAGCAGTTTGAGCCGCTTCAGGTATCGGTGCAGCTGCGCTTTGTGGCGCAGGTGTCGGTGATGACGTCGTTTGAGGCGGAGCTGTTTGAGTTGGAGCAGCTTGAGATGATGTAGCTTGAGAAGCCGTCTGCGCTAAGTCGACCTTAACACCCGGCTCCCCCATTGCTTCAATCTGACATTCCGCCCCGCGTTTTTTCATCGCCTGGATGTATTTTAACGCTGTCTCGCTATCTAACTTGTTGCGAATAACAACCCGCTTACCCGTAAACATGCGTTCGACCTGATCAACGCTTGTTTTAAACAACTGCGCAACATGTTGTTTGGTCTGAGGCTCGGAAAAACCTTCAACCAAGGTGCCATAAAAAACCAGTTCGTAGCTATTATCAGACATATTCTATTTCTCTTTTTCCTGTCAGCAGACCCAGTCGTACTTGAATTTAACCAAGCTACTTGAATTTAACGAGCTTACTTGAATTTAACCAAACCACTTGAATTCGATTAAGCCGGATTCAGAAGCACACTTCCCAAGCCCACAGACTTAAATTGGATATAAACATTTCGCCCTTCTTTTAAGTCTAGATTAAGAACTGACTTTCGGGTAACCCGAGCCAATAATTTTTGCCCTTCTACCTCAAGCAAAAGTAATACTCGGCTTTCCTGAGTATGTTCAATTTCTAGTATACAACCTCGCAAATGATTCAAAACACTACTTTGAACAGGCTCAAGCGTGCTGATAATAATATCCCGCGCCAAAATCCTCAGCGACACCTCTTGGCCAATGTCGGCATCCACTTGTTTAATCCAGACATGCTGTTGACCCAGCGCCAACTTACTTAAGGAAAACTCCGGCTCATGTTGCTCTATGCGACTGATAAGTAATGACGTTGAGTGGTCTTCATGAGACAGGGATAAATCCAAACGCGTCAGTAATGCCCCAACCGTGTCATGTGCCAGCACTCGGCCTTTTTCGATAATCACGGCATGCCTTGCCACAGACTCAATCTCGGTACGAGAATGACTAACGAGCAAACAGGGAATTTTCTGGGCCTGAACATAAGCGGATAAATAAGGTAAAATCTCAGCCTTACCCACTTCATCAAGCGATGAAAAGGGTTCATCCAATAAGAGCAAGTCAGGCTGACTGACCAACGTTCTGGCGATGGCGACACGTTGGCGCTGGCCACCCGAGAGCTGAGCCGGGTAGCGTTTTAACCAGCTATCTTTGATACCCAGCCCTTCACAGACAGACTTTACGACAGTCTGTAATTCAAGATTCAGATTTTGAAAAGTTTTTCGCTTCCAAGTAAGTCGGGGTTGATGGCCTTTTGTGCCATGACGAAGCACGCCATAAAGAATATTAGCCTCAACCGTTAAGCCCTCAAACAAACGCCCTTCCTGAAAAACATAACCAATATTTCGATGTTCGGGTTTGACAAAATTTTGCTCGTCTTGCCATATTTGGCTTTCACCATTGGCATGATGAAATACCAATTTGGCATGTTGCGTTTTTTCCAAACCGGATATCAGTCGTAACAGCGTGCTTTTTCCCTCACCTGAACGGCCGTAAAAAGCCGTAATGCCGCGATGTTCGACGGTAAGTTGAAAATCGTAATCGAAGTGACGAGAAGCGGCTTTTTCATGCCTCAACTGGCCTTTAAAACTAAATTCAAGGCTCATGAACTTGACTCTCGATTTCGAGCTGAGAACGGCTGGCCTGTACCTTTCAAAGAAACAGTACGGCGATTCAAACTATACACAATTACCAACATAACAATTGAAAAACCAACCAGGTTAGCCGCTAAACGGTGGGCGCCGTCATAATCGAGTAATTCGACATAGTCATATAAAACTAAAGACAATACTTGGGTTTCACCCGGAATATTACCGCCGATCATCAATACCACGCCAAACTCCCCTACGGTATGTGCAAAGCCCATAACAGCCGCCAATAAGAAGCTATGACGTGTAGTTGGCAGCACAATAGAGGTAAAACGCTGCCAAGCTGATGCTCCGAGCATTTGGGCGCATTCCATCGCTTGCTTATCAATTCTCTCAAAGGCTAATTGCAAGGGTTGAACCACAAAAGGCAGACTATATATTATCGAGGCGATGACTAGACCACTAAAACTGAACGCTAACTGGAAACCCGTCAGTGAAAACCAGAATTGGCCCAGTACACTATCAGGGGCCAGAAAAACTAAAAGATAAAAACCCAATACGGTTGGCGGCAAGACTAAAGGCAGCGCGACAATAGACTCAAGCAAAGGTCGAAACGGACTCGACCAGCGGGACAAGAACCAGGCTAAAGGTGTTGAGACAAGGATCAGCAAAATAGCGGTTGTTAAGGCTAACTTCAAAGTTAGCGTCAATGCCATCACATCTGTTGGAGTAAGAAACACGTAAATTAAACGCCTTTTTATTTAGCTAGCCTGAAACTACTGTTGCGGAATCAAATAACCATGAGACTTTATCAAACTTTGAGCCTCAGGCGCAGACAAAAATTTGAAAAATGATTGTGCACTGCTCACCTTTGATGACTTCTTCAACCTAACAGCAACCTGCTCTATAGCCGGGTAATCAAGCGTATCTGGCAACCAGTAAGAAGTCGGTAACAAAGCATGCTGTTTTTCCCAAGCCTTTAGCTGGGCAACAGCCACCCAACCTAACGTAACGGCACCCGAGGCAATATATTGAAATGCTCCCGCGATATTTTGCGCCATAATTCGCTGCCTATCTTTCGCTTTCCACCAGCCTGCTTCTTGCATTAAGGCTTTAGCGGCCAGTCCATAAGGCGCGAGTTTAGGGTTCGCTAGGGTGTAAGTTTGCCCACCCTTAGCGAACACCTCAATACTCAAAGGGGCTATCTCATGAGAAGCGCTGTATGCTGGCATCCAAAGTGCGATTTGTCCCTGAGCATAAACCTTACGGCTATGCTTCAGCGCCAGACCCTTCTCGATCAATTGATCAGGGCGCATCGCATCTGCCGATAAAAATACATCATAGGGCGCACCTTTGGTAATTTGAGCGAAAAGCACACCTGATGAGCCAGAAGAGCTCAATATTTGAAGCTGTGCGTTCTCTGCTTGAGACTGAAATGCTGTAATCAATACCTCTAAGGTCTGCTTAAAGTTTGAAGCAACGGCAATATGCAACCTTTCGGGTTCACTCGCCTGTAGAGAACTTAAGCCGGTAAATAGCAACAGAGATAGGCCTAAGGCGCGCTTTTTTTTACCTCTGAATATCGTCATTCAAATCCTTTGCTTGCCATACTTCAACGCGGTTACGTCCATTTTCTTTAGCCCGATAGAGAGCGCTATCAGCACGTTCAAATAAAATACCTTGAGTCACTTCTTGGGTAGGCTGGTCGCCATTGTCGCCATGCTGGTCAAAGTCGCCAAGCTGATCAAACAAGGCTAAACCAAATGACATGGTAATTTGAATATTTTCATCTCGGAAATGGAAGGGTAAGCGACTCACCATGTCTCTCACTTTTTCAATAACCTGCTGAGCCGTTTCTAAATCTGTCTCGGGTAGTAAAATCACGAATTCTTCGCCACCATAGCGTGCCACAAAATCTGTTTTTCTGATTCTGTTCTGCAGCTCTTTCGCCATAATCTGGAGCACTTTATCGCCCGATAAATGACCGTAGTTGTCATTAATGCGCTTAAAATAATCTATATCAGCCACCACTAGTGATGTGGGCTTTTGATAACGTTTCCAGCGTTCTAATTCCAGTTCAAAACGTTCATCATAGGCTTCTCGATTCGGCAAGCTAGTCAAAGAGTCTCTTAACGCTTTACCTCTTTCTTCTTTCAAGCGCTGACGAATATAGCGCGTTTCCTGCTCCATATTCTTAATACGCTCTTGTAGGAGTTTTACTTCAGCTTCTTTTTCATCAGTATGTTGCTGTCCATCACCCGTATGTTGATCAACCGCACTTGAGATACTATCGAGATGACTGGTGATTGAACGCTTTAGATCTCCAATATCATTTGCGCCTTCAACTTCTTGTGAAAGCTCGCCCACATGCTCGCGAATCTGGCGATCAAATTCGGTGTTCTGAACTTGCCAATGAGCATCTGCTTTTTGAGTTTCGACTAAAAACTCCTGTACTTTGCCTAAACGTTCATCCAATAGTTTCAAGAAATTCTCAAACTCCCGCTGACCCTTACCCACTACAGACAAAACCAAGCTCGCCATGTCATCCAAGGTTGGACCTAACTCATACCAAACTAATTCTTTCTCAACCTGATCACGTAACTTGGCGACATCCCGGTTCGCGGTTTCCGGAAAACTTAATTGATCCAGTAAATTATTAAGCGTCGCCCTGATATGCCGCGCAACTGAAGAGAAACCAGGTGCCAACTCTTCTACAGCATTGGTTTCTTCGTCAGCCTCAAGTTCACATTCATCTTCTTCAACACTAGCAACTTCTTTTTCTAGGCTTGGCTCTGGTGTATCAGATGAACTACCGCCGCCTAATAAACGACTCAAGAAGCCCTCTTCTTTTTGCATCGGCTGAGCAATTTCCTGCAAAACTTCAGCCTGAAGCAATACATATTCAGATAAAATACCCGGGTACGCTTGAAAGCTGGTAGCGCGTTTGGAAATAGATTTATTGAGTTTGCGCAATGCGCTTTTTTGTTTACGAGGAAGTTTCAACGCTAGTAGCTGATCGATCAGTTTGTTTAAACTACCCACCACACCACTCACATTCTTTTGCTTGTTCTCGTCAGATGCCAGAATAATTTTATCGATGCGTTTGAGACGCTTTTCCAAGTCATTACTCTCAGGTGTGGCATTACGAATCGCAGTACGCAAACTGGCCAATTCATTATCCAGAGCATCACTGGTATTTTCAGCCGCCAGACTCACTCGAACCAGAATTCGTTGTAATAAGGCGGCGTAATCTTTGGCTATTTTCTTGTGTTCATCAAAGGATTCGCCTTGTTCAAAGTACTTATCTTTCCAACGTTCCAGCTCTTTCTTGGTCTCTGATGGATTACTCATGTTATCTCCGAACAATCAAAACACATTCATTTCTTGTTAGCGCTCGACTGAGCGCTTTCATATATACGGGCTAAATGCTTAAAGTCTAATGAGTATAGACCTGTGTAGCGGAAACATCCTGCTAATGACAGCCAGTCAAAATACCTTGTAAGTCACGCAGATAATCAAGGGGAGAGTGCTTGGAGAGTTGACGAAAGGCTAAGAGCTTTCCAAAAAATTGAGAGGCTGTTTCATGGAAAACTCTTAGTGTACTTTGACATAACATTCTGCTGCTATTTAATGCTCAAATTTACTCCAGTAAAGAAGGTATTTGATCTTCCATTTGCTGTCGTTTTGCAGCGAGTAGTAAATTGGGCAAAATTCGACTAATAAAATCACTAATATAAGACAAAAATAACGAGCCCATTGAACTATCAAAATGGGCTGGATCCTTGCTACCCAAACAGAATAGACCCAGTAGTTCGCCATTCCTTAAAGGAATCACGGCTGCAGAGCCCACTTTGTCCATATCACTCGGGAATAGATGGCTCATTTCCTGTTCTGAGAATTGCCCGCACACCGCACGACTATTTTCAATAATATTACCTAAATGCTCTTTAGCCTGTTCGTGTGTCATCACATTCACATCAGAAACGGGGTAATCACTACTGTCGCCAAATAAAACGATGCTGCTAAAGTCAATATTCACATCATTTTTGAAAGCCTCATTGACGACAATTTCAATCTCATCGAGACTTTTGACTTCGAGGAGGTTAAGCAGTAAGCGCTTACTTTTATCGAAATGTGAGTCATTCTCACGCGCAACAGAAATCAGCTCATTAAGCTGCTGCTTCAATTCATCCCGATGTTCTCTATATACCTGTACTTGACGCTCACCGAGCGAAATAGCGGCACCACTTTTGTGTGGTACACGCAACTCATTGAGCAAATACTCGTGAGTAACAAAAAAATCTGGATTAGTGCGCAAATATTCGATTACCTGCGTTTCACTTGCTACTTTCTCACTTACCGTTTTTTCACTTACTGGGCTTTTACTTACATCTTGTTCAGTCATACCGTTTTCTTTCATACCAGAGTCACTATTTTGTTATCAGCATCCATGTTGTGACGCTTAAACATGACGCGCGATTAACATCCATATCACTATTTAGATTCTAATTTTGCCTTCAAAAACTGTCGTCGCAGGACCTTCCATTAATAAAGAAGTACCAGGGCCTTGCCATTCAATTCTGAGATTACCACCGGGAAGTCTAACTTCAACCGGACTTTCCAAGACGCCACGCTCTATTCCTGAGGCAACCGCAGCACATGCTCCCGTGCCGCAAGCTAAAGTTTCACCCACACCACGTTCAAATACGCGCAACTTTATAAAGCGCTTGTGCACCACCTCCATAAAACCAGCATTTACTTTTTCAGGAAAGCGCTGATGTTTTTCTATCAAGGGGCCGAGTGTTTCAACTTGTTGGTCATTCAACTCATCTACCTGTAATACTGCATGAGGATTACCCATAGATACAGCTGATAGCTGAACTATTTCACTGTCAATCTCTACAGCGTAAACGCTACTGGCAGTCTCTGCCACAAATGGGATGTTTTTAGGTTCAAAAACAGGTTCTCCCATATTGACCAAGACACGTCCATCTTCGTTAATATTTAATTCAATGTCACCATTTTTAGTCTCGACACGAATACAATCCTTGTTGGTGAGTTTCTTGTCACGCACAAACACCGCAAAACAACGTGCACCATTGCCGCATTGCTCAACTTCAGAACCATCGGCATTAAAAATACGATAACGAAAATCCACTCCTGGTTTGCCGGGCGGTTCAACCAATAAGAGCTGGTCAAAACCTATGCCTATATGGCGGTCTGCCAAACGTCTTACCTGTTCTGGACGAAGGTGGGCATGCTGGCTAATTAAATCCACCACCATAAAATCATTCCCCAAACCATGCATTTTGGTAAAGGTCACTACCATGTCTTTCCGCCTTCTTTTACAATATTCACTTCAAACTTATTCCGCTTAGAACACGTATATTTCAAAAAATACTTATTGCCACGTAAACCTAACGTTATGGCATTAGCGACTCTAAAGCAATCTGGTCTTCAATGGTTTCTCTTCGTCGTGCGACTATCGCCTGGTCACCATCAACCATAATTTCAGCGGCCCGGCCACGCGAGTTATAATTTGAACTCATTGCAAAACCATAAGCGCCCGATGAACGAACCGCGAGCAAGTCACCCGCAACGATAGCAAGTTCACGATCTTTGCCCAGAAAATCACCAGTCTCACAAATCGGGCCAACCAAATCATAGCTGCGGACAGCAACGTCAGACTCAGCCTTCTCAACGACAGGAATAATATTCTGCCAAGCACTATATAATGCAGGGCGAAGTAAATCATTCATCGCCGCGTCAATGATCGCGAAGTTTTTATCTTCATTACATTTCAAAAACTCAACGCGCGTTAATAATACACCCGCATTTGCCGCTATTGATCGGCCAGGTTCTAGAATGATTTTCAAGGCTCTATCGTTTATTCGACCCAAAAGTGCAGCGACATACTCAGCAGGCTCAGGGGGCGTTTCATCTTGATAGGTCACACCCAAGCCGCCACCTAAGTCTAAATGTTCGATGGTGATGCCGTTTTCCGCAAGACGGTCAATCAATAAGAGCACGCGATCCAAGGCATCCAGAAAGGGAGCCGTCTCGGTTAACTGCGAACCAATATGGCAATCCACACCAATAATATTAACACCTGCTAACTTGGCAGCAGCCAAATAAATTGACTCAGCTTGATCAATCGCGACACCAAATTTATTATCTTTCAAACCGGTCGAAATGTAGGGGTGGGTACCCGCATCTACATCCGGATTCACTCTCAAAGAAATTGGAGCAATTTTACCCAGCGATAATGCCACTTCATTCAATCGATAGAGTTCGGCTTCAGACTCAATATTGAAACAATGAACCCCCACTTCCAGAGCGCGTTTCATTTCATGCGCCTGCTTACCGACACCAGAGAAAACTACTTGATGCGCTTGTCCGCCCGCTTTAAGTACGCGTTCTAACTCGCCAACTGAAACGATATCAAAGCCCGAACCTTGTTTTGCCAATACATTCAGTACCGCCAAGTTCGAGTTCGCTTTAACCGCATAACAGATCAGGTTAGGCTGATCACCAAATGCTTGCTTATAGGCCTGATAATGGCGCTCCAGCGTTGCTCTTGAATATACATAACAAGGCGTTGAAAATTGTTCTGCTATCTCGCTTAATGCGACATCCTCAGCACAGAGCTGGCCGTTTTGGTAAGAAAAATGATCCATGTAAATTTGACACACTTTGAGCCGCTCAAACACACTAGCTTTCCTAGGCGTCATCAGCGGGAGTTAATATTGTTTAGTTTATTGGCTTCTTGAGTTTATCGTCTTCTATTTTCAGGCTTTCAAGTTGCGCGTCAAGAGGCGCTTGATCAAGACCTTGTTTCAGCTCTTGATTCACTTCTTGTTTCACTTCTTGTTTCACTTCTTGTTTCACTTCTTGTTTCACTTCTTGTTTCACTTCTTGTTTCACTTCTTGTTTCACTTCTTGTTTCACTTCTTGTTTTAAGTATAAAGCGCCTTTTTGACCGCAAGCCAGTAACAAAGCAGGAAGACAAATCACCAAGAGCAGCTGTTTTAGCTTTAGAAAAAAAACAAATTGGCTATCGTCGCCGTCAGCAAATTTGCAATTAGACAGTTCTTTAGACATCTCGGGAGTTTCCCTCTACTTCAGCAAAGCCTGAAATTATAACCACTTGCTCAGATAAAGACTATGCCCTATAACGACTATGCCCATATAAAAATGGCCCATATAAAAACGGCCGATATAAAGCAGACCTATATAAAGACCAGCCCATATAAAGAACACTAGACCTTCATGAAGAATAGGCCGATGAAGAGGATTAGTGCCTTAGCCGGTCTAACTAAAGGTTTTCTAATGCGCGTTGCAGCTCCTGCTCGGCTTTGGCATACATACGCAAGCAGTCTATTGTCAGATTACGGTGAACAGTACTGACGCCCAAACTCATTTCATCACTCGCCAACATAAGCTCACTCACCATAAAAGGTAGGCGCGCATTAAAACTTGGCTGCTTATGGGCATAGTGGATCAATGCCTGGAATTGCTGTTCGCCATAAACGTCCCAATTGAAGTCCATCCCGGATAAGCTAAGGTCCAAAGTAATACCCAATGCACCAACACTGCCTAAAACTTGCACTTCATGAACCGCTAGATGAGGTATATCAATAACACGCTTAACTTTGTACTCGCCTTTATTTTGTTTACTCAATTTATAAAGCCGGTACTTTATATCACTCGTTTGCCCTGTCATTGAGTCACTTAGCTGACGAGATTCAAGCATCCGCTGTATACATTGTGAGACAGATGACTGAAATAAAGTTTCCTGTGTAACAGGCAATATGAAGCGAAGCAAACTGCCCATTTCATCCAAGACCACCACCTGATAATGCTGAAGCCCCAGAAAGTAAAACACTTGAATAGTATTCGCCTGATTATAGGGTAATACGGCGGCAAGCAAGGTCTCATGCTGCTGCGCCCTATCATCAAATGTAACAGGCGAGAAGTGACGTTGGCGCTGGGATAAAGCCTGATACAATTCAACATTCGATGCATAGGCTGAGTAACGAAACTGATCGTCAATATATTGAAGTATGTAATAACGTTCTTCTATTTCAATTACATACCTTACCGGCTGTATCTGTTTATCCTTAAAAAAACTCTGTTTGCATAAGCTAAATAAGTCCTCTACACGCCGCGCTATCGCCTCAGCACGCTGAGGACAGAAACAGGATATATCAATCTGGCACTCGGGCCCGTCTAACTGCGACTGGCAGACTTGTAGATACGACTGCAAATTCTGCATTAAGGTCTCACCCATTTCAAAACGATAAGCCATCACTTCATTCCATGAGTTTATGGCCAGCTGGTCAATCGTTTTTACTAAGTTGCTGCGTTCGGTACTATAATCCAGCGAATCGGTTCGATCACTTATTCTATGCATACCCTTTTCTGCCATATCCTTCATCGGATCTACCCCGACATTAATAAACAGCATGATGCGCTTAATATAGGCAGGTGCTTTAAAGTTTTCTTGAGGCACGGCAGGCAGCGGCATAGGCAAGGTTTGTTCTATCGCACGAATAAGACTTTGTACTTCAAAAATACGCAAATCTGACTCACCGGGCACCAAGCTCAAGCGTGTTGCTTGCGTTAAAATACCGTTGAAGTAGAGCCATGCCAACAGTTCAATTAAAGTCGCTGATTTTTTAAGACTGGGCTGAAAAGAAGCATCCGATGCGGTACTGAGATTTCGGTACAACAACCAACCATGCTGATCAACCTGCATAGCTTGAGAACTAACATGATGTATCGCTAAGTTTTCTTCCCAAAGGTTTAAAGCAATACCCGGATTAACCCTTTCAACTTTACCTGCTTTTTTCTGGTAGATGGCATATAACTTACGGCCCAGCAGATTTAAGTCCGCTGACGTGATACTCGAGCGTATATTCTGCATTCTGGCGTATTGCGATAGAAAGCGATAACAGTAACTTAGCTCTGCTACCAAGGCCTGCCGCTCCTGGCTCACCTCATCAACCTTCCAGCCTGATCGTCTGTCGAGGTATCTAAATTTTTCGTCCGGCCAGCCCCAGTTTCTAACCACGCGTTCAAGCGCTTTGCGTTGCCATGAAGCACTTCTACCACTCGGACTACGCGAGAGTTTTTTAGCCACCTTCAGGTAGAAACTCTTACGCACTATATCTAGTCTTTTATGTTCCTTCTTTTCCAACAAGTAATTTTCAAGACGACGATAAATCAACAAGTAAGGGTCCAAATCCTCAACGCTCAAGTCATCATCATAAACCGCTTGCTTGAAACTTTGGCTTAAGCTACTTTTTTGGGGTAGCTCCTGTGAATAGACCTCAGCCAGAAGAATTTTTAATACCGATTTATAGGGCGAATCCAGACCTTTATATAATTGCCATAGACCCGCACCAATCAATTCACTTTTGGGAATATCCGATGCAGTTCCAAAATCCAATACCTCGCTGTCTTTAATAAATCGCTTGCTAAGCAAGTTTTCGACGTGCAACTTATAGTCACTTTCCAAGGCTGGTGGAATCAACCACCAGACGGGGTAGCGTCCTGCCAGCAAGATAGCCGTTCGATAAAACTCATCCAACAACAGGTAGTGTTGTGCAGAACCACTGCTCTCTTTGTCCATGGCAGCTGTGGTACCAGCGTCTCTAAATTGTTCAGCATTCATTAGAAATGTGTGCAGTTCCAACCCTAAAGCATTGGCCCACTCATCAATTTTTGATGCTTTTTCAGCTAACTCTTGCAGTTGCAAGCTTGAAAGTCCCGGGTCATGACAAAGCCACAAATCAACATCACTCACCTCAGAGTGGGCGAGCGTTCCGGTGCTGCCCATCATGAATATGGCTTGCACCTGGGCTTGAGAGCGTTTGTCTTTCTTGAATTTGAAGGTTTGGCTAAAAGATTTGGCAATACTGAGCGTGGCTTTATCAGGCTCATACCCCGATACCCCCACAGGCGTAGTACGAGAGACATAACCCGGCATAAGTGGGTGATTCACTTGATAGAGCAAGGGCAGTACCAATAAAATATCTTGATGACGGGGCGAGAGACCTTGCTGTGTTTTCCCCAGACGATCCGCATTTACTTGAAGAAAGCGATCTCGTACCTGCTTCAATAGCTTTCGGTCAACCCCCTCCGAAAAGTTGGGGTTAATTTTATTCTTAAGCTTGCTCATGCGACCTTAGAAAATTATCTATATAGATAGATAACTCCGCCCACTCTGCATTAATACGTACCATTAAGGCCAGGATTTTTTTATCCTCATTTCGAGCGGCATTTTCAAGTTCAAACATTAAGTCAGAAAATGATATCGCGCAGAGGTTAGCAGACTCACCTTTCAGAGTGTGCGCATAATGCCTGATCGATTCATAATTTTCTTCTTGCAAGGCCAGCTCTACTTTGACGATCTGGTTTTTTGCATCCACTAAAAACAAACCGGCTATTTTTATGAGCAAGGGCTGATTGCCACCCAAACGTTTGAGTAAGGTTTCATGATCCCAAAGATTGATCGGTAAAATCATATTGTCATTCACATCTGGTAACCATTTATGTAATTTGGACTCTAAATCTTCAGGAATAATGGGTTTGCTCAAATAGTCATCCATACCCACAGCCAAGCAGTGTTCCTTATCGCCCTTCATTGCATTCGCTGTCATCGCAATGATCGGAATAGCTTGCATTGCCTCACCCACCTGCCCTTGCCTGATGGCCTGAGTGGCCTGATAACCATCCATCTCAGGCATTTGGCAATCCATAAATATCAAATGGTAAGGCGCTTTATACTCCATCATTTTCAACATTTCGAGCGCTTCAATGCCATTAGCGGCAATATCAGCGTTTAAGCCAAGCTCACCTAATATGCTCTGTGCGACTAACTGGTTGATCGAGTTATCTTCAACCAATAGAATTCGGGTAAATTCTGAAAATTCTTTGCTTGCTTCAACCTCATCGCCAATAACATTTAACTCTTTCAAATAGTGAGAGGTCACTAAAGGCTGGGCTTTCTGCAAGGCTTCACCATCTTCTGACATCACGGAGAGTGCTTTGAACAGATCATCTGTTGTCACCGGTTTCGGGAAGTAGGCCTGAAAACCTAAATCGGCAAAAAAGCGCGCATCGCCCATTTCTGACATGGAAGTCATCATCACTAATTTAACGGCATCAAAACGTAGATCTGCGCGAATTCTCTTGCCTAGTTCAGCGCCATCCATACCCGGCATTTGCATATCCAGAATAGCCAATTCAATCGAAGTACTTGAGCCTGGTCTAAACGATTGAGCCAAGATATTAAGCGCCTCATGCGCGTTCTCAGCTTCATGAACTTTCGCCCCCCAAAGACTCAACTGCCCCCTCAAGACCTCTCTATTGGTAAAATTATCATCCACAATCAGAATATTGAGGTTGCTAATATCAATTTCAGGTAGAACTGCCCTAGCCTTAACCGTCGGCTCAAGCTGCACTTCAAAAGAAAAACTAGAGCCTTTATCTAGTTCACTGGAAACGGAAATTCTGCCGCCCATTAATTCACATAATTGTTTGGTAATTGATAAACCTAAACCCGTCCCGCCATATTTCCGGGTCGTAGACGTATCGGCTTGGGTAAATGAATCAAACAAGGTGGCTTGTTTGCCCTCAGGAATGCCAATACCGGTATCAGAGATCTGACAGTATAATTTCCCTTGCTTATCCAATGAGGCACGAATCATAATTTCACCCTGTTCAGTGAATTTAAACGCATTACCCACCAGATTATTTAATATCTGCCTTAAGCGGCTCGGATCCCCTCTGACACTCGACACCTTAATTTCACTGGTATCAACAATTAACTCCACTTTTTGCTCAGAAGCCTTGAGCCCTTGTGACTCTGAGAAACTGTCAAACATCTTACGCAGGTTGAAGTCGACGTTTTCAATTTCAAGTTTACCCGCTTCAATCTTAGAAAAGTCTAATATGTCGTTAATCAAGGCTAACAAAGAATCGGCACTGGTTTTAGCCAATATAACCTGTCGCTTCTGGCTCTCATCCAGGCTGGTTCTGCTTAATAGACCCAACATGCCCATGACACCATTCATTGGCGTACGGATTTCATGGCTCATATTTGCCAAAAACTCACTTTTTGCCCGCGCCGAGTCTTCTGCCGCAAACTTGGCTTTCTCCATGCTTTTTTCAGCCTGCTTAGTCAAGGTAATATCGGTACGGATAGCAATATAACTCCGTGGTTTTAAGTCTTCACCTAGAAAAGGAACAATCGTGGTATCGACCCAATACCGTTTACCTGACTTGGCTTTATTACAGATTTCACCACGCCATACCTTGCCTTGGGATATTGTCAGAAACATCTGACGAAAAAAGGCCTCATCATGATAATCTGACTTTAATATCCGGTGATTTTCACCCAACAACTCATCCCGGTCATAACCACTGATATCACAGAAACGGTCATTAACATGGGTAATTGTGCCCTTTATATCAGTTGCAGCAACAATCGCATGTTGATCCAAAGCAAACTGTTGCTCATTCAGCTCTAATAATGCCTGTTTACGTAGCACTATTTCTTCGTTTAAGCGGTCTACAGATATCGTTTTGGTATACAGGTTTTCAACCATCAGATTAATCGCTTGGCCTACGCCTGCTATTTCGTCATCACCTAAATCAGGTATTTTATAGACTAAATCTCCTTGGCCAATTTTCACCATAGAACGAGATAGAATAATAAGTCGTGATAAGATTATTTTTCTAATGGTGAGAAAAAAGAACGTACCTAAAAGAAAACTGCCTAGCACGGTTGCAATGCCCACAAACTCAATGGCACTGGTAATAGGTTTTAACGCTAGGGCCTTATCATAAGACACACTCACCTTGTAATCGAACTTGCCTACCGTCAACGCCTTGCTCAAGAGGAGGTCTTCTATCGCACTATCAGCGCCGTTCATATTCGGTGCTATGGATGTATTTTGGTGCGTTATATCGGCGCCTTTAAGTCGGTTATTTTTAGCCAAAATTTGAGTGCTATCAAACTTCGAAATTGATACAAATTTTATTGGGTTGCCGGTGTTTTGCAATTCATGAACAATATCGTCTAGCAGTCCACCCTGCACCTGGCTCCAATCTATAGACACCACAACCTGGCCAATCGCTTTACCCCTTTTATAAATAGCGACTCGATACCATTGTGACAATGGCCCTTTCTCTAAATCCATTATGTCTAAGTAAGGGTCTTGATTAACGCTGCTTATGTTTATATTTGAGCCCTTTAAGGCCTCCTCACTAACTGAGTAAAGTGGATGTTCATCAGCTTGTAACAATAATAGCTGCTCACCCTTTGTTTTACTGCCTTGGTTATCTCGCGTGCTAACAGCGAAGATACTGCCGTCGTTTTCAAGCACCAAGATATAATTAATAAAAGGATATATTTCAATTTGATCATTTAAGATCTGGTTGGTGCCTCGACTTTCATAAGTATCTAATGCACGTGGTATGTCTCTTATTCTGGCAACTACCCGGGTAATATCACTCACATAATCAGCTTGCTGTTTTATCCGAGCTATCGCGAACTGAAGGTCACCCGCCTGACGACTCGCCAAGTTAGCCCTCATATCCTTGTTTAAGCTGCTGACAACAAAATAGCCCGTCGCCCCCATGATGAGGCTCACGACTAAAAAACCAATCAGCGCAATCTTGGGCGCTAATTTCACTTATCAACCCAAGTGACTGCAGCATTGGCTTGCTTCGAAAGCGTAATACCTAGTTGTTTCAGCGAAGCCCTATTCACCAAAAACAGCGGAGGGTCTTGGAGCTCTGACTGAAGTTTTGTAGGTTCGACTGCCTCCAAGAGAATTTTCGCCGCTTTTTCGCCTGATATTTTAGCCAGAGCATAAAAGTCAGCAACCGGGCCAAAGGTCGAGCCATTCTCAATACCCGCCTTATTCGAGCTAAGTATTGGAATACCTTTGCTCAATGACACTTCGATAAGTGCGCTTTCACCGCCCGATTGCATCAAAGTATCTGTCGTGGTCATAAAAGCATCTACCTGATCGGCATACTCAAGCGCAAGCGCTTTAACCTGTTCAATATTTTCTGGCTGCAGGTCGACCGCCTTAATACCTTCACGCTTCAAAAAACGAATCATATTCACGGCTTGGATTTTAGAATTCGGCTCACCCTTGCGATGAAAAATACCCACCGTTTTAACCGTCGGTACAATCAATTTAAGTAACTTAAGATAGTGTCGAATAGGTACATAATTGCTGGTGCCGACCAGATTATTCCCCGAGTATTCAAATGACTCGATCAAACCGGAATCAGCTGGGTAAGTGACGATGGAATAGACAATTGGCGTGGACTCAGGCAAAACATCTTTAACAATAGAGGTGCCGGGTGTTGTTAAACTATAAACCAGATCGACCTGTGCACGTTTGAAGCCTTCAGCGACTTCGCGCTGAAGCGCTTTATCAGCGCCGGTTTTACCTACCAAGAAAGACACATTCTGGCCTTCAACTAAACCCTTATCTGCTAAGCCTTTTTTAAAACCTGCAACACTTTCCGGGTAACCACTCCAGGTTGCCAAGGCTATTTTATAGTTTGCTTCTGCCAAAGTAGGCTCAGCATGACACACAAAACTACACACAAAGGCCGTTAATGAAATAAATAGTCTAAAAAAGTAGCTCGTCATAATCCCGCTCATACATAAATTTATCATCCTATAAGATTAGGTGAAATTAGCCAGTATGCAATGCCTTATGGGCGCTTTATAAAAATGAGAAATAGGCTTTAGGAGAACTATTTTTAGGTGCTTATTTGGAATAGAACGTTTTATTAGGGAGCTGTCTAAAACAACTCTATTTCTGACTCTGCCAGATCATCCTCACGCTTAATTTCTTCAAATGAGAAGTCAATATCCTCAGCAAAGATCCCAACGCCGATATGAAAGGCGCAGCATTCACCATCCAGATCAAAAAATAAAGATAAGCGATGTTGATCCGCCAGAATCAGGCTATCTAAATCTGCACCAAAATAACTAGTCGGCAAGCCCAGATCAACTTGCAGGTTATGCTTTAATAGTTTCGCTTTCATACGTCCAATTAGCTGATTAGAAAGCTCAGATATCCAATCTTCAAGACTTTCTTCATCAACATCTATAATATTCGGCACGGGGTAAGTTAAGGCTAACACTTCCATTGGAAGCTCAAGCCCTATATTTAACTCAATGTCAGAAGAGCCTGCATCAATACACGCAATCGGAGCATTTTCAAAGTCATGACTAGATTCACTTATAGGCTCTAGAGAACAATTTAAGCTTGCAAATAAGTCATGGCATGCACACTCGAAGTGCGCGTGAATCTGCTCTACCACTTGTGTATTGCGCATTTAGTTTACCCATCCCTTGTGTTTTCATTACTTCTTTTTCTTAATATAAGCATGAAGTAAGCACTTATTCCCAAGATGCATAGCATCTAAAGTTTAGTTCACGAGAAGCATATTGCCAGTTACTAAGCAATTCCTTATGCTTAGTAACTTTAGTGAATACCACTGTGATGACGCAAGAAGAACATGTTTTAAAGTGACGGACAAAATGACGGCGAACCCTTTATCTTCAGTGACCTATTTAAACCAGTTCATTCGTTTTAGTCGCGAACAGGGCATTGATGTTGAAGGCATCTCTGCGAAGCAATTAGCCATACAAGGGCAGGACTTCGTCGCGTTTGAGGATTTCAAGCTTCTGATCAGCGACATTATGCAGAAATCAGATGAAGCCTGGTTAGGTCTGCATTTTGCAGAAAAGGTTCAAATCTCCAGTCATGGCAGCTTGGGCTTCGCCTTGTCTCACGGTATTAACTTAAATGAGTGCCTGTCTTTAATCAGCCGCTACTACCAGACCCGCCTCCAAGCGATCGAGATAAAAGGCTTTATTGAACACGATACTTACCTGCTAAGAATTACTGAAACCTGCGATTGGCACCCTATTCGAACCCTCTTATATGAAGTTCTGATCTCTTCGCTACTGAATGTGATTGAATATATCATTGGTCATGATGTTCACCAATGCTCAGTGAGTTTCCCTTATCCGGAACCTGAGTGGGCAAACAAATACCATGAATTGATACCTTGCCCAGTTAGTTTTAATAAACACTCGGCCACCATCTCTATTCCGCAAGCCTTACTCTCTATCCCCAGTGTTTCAGCTAATTCCCGATCCGTCGATCTCGCCAAGAGCCAGTGCGATATTGAACTCAACCGCCTGAGCCACTACCATACTTTGGCTGACAAAATTACTAGCCTGATCGAAAGCAGCCAAAACTTTCATCTAAACCTCGATGATGTCGCTAAACACCTTAATGTGTCTAAAAGTACTTTGTCACGCAAACTAAAACAGGAAGACACTTCGTACAAAATCATTCTAGAAACTCTCAAAAAACAGGAAGCTCGAAATTTACTGCTCAACTCTGAAATAAGCGTTGAAGCAATCGCCTTAAAACTAGGCTATGAAGATCACTCCAACTTCGGCCGCTCATTTAAACGCTGGTTTGGCTGCTCACCCTCGATTTATCGCCAAACGCATTAGAGCCTACCCCAGCGAAGATGGTTATTTAGGTGAAGACAAGAACTTGAATCAAAATGACCATAACTTGAGGTGAATTACCCTGTTTCCCTCCTTCCCCTCGCGCTATCCTGATCACACTAATAATAACCTTAATGATTTTTACAGTGCGAGAGGTGAACCATGGCAACCAGTACTTACGAACCATTACTGTCCGGGCCTGATCAAGATACTGCAAAGCAAAACAAAAATAATGCTAAAGACAGTTCTAAAGACAGTGCATGGGTAAAAAATAAACGCTATTGGTATTGGCTTTCATGTGCCATTCCGCTCACTCCTTTAGCGTTTGCATATTTAGCGGTCGAGACTAATCAAGGTCTCTGGTTATGGTTTACCGTTGCCCTGCTTTATGTCTTGCTTCCCTTATCGGACCATCTTTTTGGTATAGATAAAGCCAATCCAGACGAAACTCTAATCGAGCAGATTAAAAATGAACGTTATTACGTTTTCATCATGTACTTCACCACGGCGGCACACTGGCTTGCTTTTGTGAGCATGGCTTATGTGGTTTCTCAGTATGAATGGTCCTGGTTTAACATCTTAGGCGGCGCGCTGAGCACCGGTATTTTGAATGGAGTCGGTATGAATGCCGGCCATGAAATGGGGCATAAAGTACGTGACAGAAAACAAGTAGGCTGTGCAAAGCTCGCTTTAGCGTGTTGTGGTTATGGGCATTTTTTTATTGAGCACAATAAAGGCCATCATAAAGATGTCGCGACACCCGAAGATCCAGCATCGTCCAGAATGGGGGAGTCTATCTACAAATTCGTTAAGCGTGAAATACCCGGAGCCTTTAGACGCGCCTGGTCACTCGAAGCCAATCGTTTACAACGTCAAGGAAAGTCTGAGTGGAGCTTTGAGAATGAAATTCTACAACCTGCAATGCTCACTATTTCTGCCTATATATTAATGTTAGCTTTCTTTGGTCCGGTCATGATTCCCTTCTTATTTATTGCTGCAGCTTATGGTTGGTGGCAATTAACCTGCGCCAACTATGTGGAGCACTACGGTTTACTGCGCCTAAAGAATGAAAATGGCCGCTATGAACGCTGTCAGCCTCATCACTCCTGGAACAGTAATTATAAGGCTTCAAATTTAATACTGCTGCATCTGCAACGCCATTCAGACCATCACGCTCATCCGACACGCCCTTATCAAGTATTGCGTGATTATGAAGATGTGCCGACCTTACCCTCTGGTTATCCCTTGATGTTTGTCTTGGCGATGATTCCGCCAGCATGGTTTGCGATAATGGACCCAAAAGTAGTTGATTGGGCGGCCGGTAATTTAGAAAAAGTAAACGTCGACCCGGAGATGAAAGAAGCGCTTTTCAAACGCCATCATCGTGCCCCCGCCAGCGAACAATCTAAAACTAAGCAAAGCCGGACGGAAGCTTCAGGCGCATTAAATGCCATGACGGAGAAGCCAGCATGAGCCGATATGAATGCCCAGATTGCGGCTATGTTTATGATGAAGCGGTTGGCGCAGAGCATGAAGGCTACCCAGCAGGCACTGAATGGGAGGATCTCCCCAATGACTTCCCTTGCCCTGAATGTTTTGTAAGAGAAAAACCAGACTTTACGGCGCTGATAGATTGAAAACAGCACGCCGGAAAAGTGATGCACATCATTTATTTTACATATTTCAGGCCTGAATAAAAAAGTACTCAATGTAAGCTGGAGCGCGACCACTCTGGCTTACATTTGTTATATATTTCGCCCTATTCAATGGAAAAAATAGAACCCATCTCGCCATTAACGTTACCTGATCTAAACCAAGCTTGGGTAAAATAAAAACACTCACAGCACAGATGTAAGTTAAATCTGAAGTCATTTTCGTACAGCCGGTTTTTATATCCTTAGACCTGCTATTTCATCATGATTAATAAGTAATACCTGCCAAAATTCACCTTCACAAGCGCTTTATTCCGGCATAAGCTAAGCAAGAAAATACGACACATAAGCTCATGCCAACCATTATTTAATAGGGCTTATCAGAGACTCCAAAACATATAAGATCTAA